>Ga0210059_1013457_pt1 | contig 12236 bp, 6 predicted proteins | sample Ectturendosymbi2_FD_188042 | JGI IMG/M metagenome (GOLD analysis project Ga0210059, IMG submission 188042) | Ecteinascidia turbinata endosymbiont from Florida, USA - Sample 2 (SPAdes) (version 2) | ecosystem: Host-associated > Tunicates > Ascidians > Unclassified | place: Key West, Florida...
CCCGAGTAAAAGCCACAGTAAATACTTTTGCAAAGCTAGCGACAGTAAATCAATATGCCTCGTATATTTTATCATGCATTTCAAGTAAAAAGTACTCAAATTTATTTTGACACATCCTTTCTTTGTATTAATAACTGTTCGGCTAGGCCACGGGGTCGACAGAAAATTGTATACTGTAATTGGAGGTCAACGTGCAGAAAAGTTTGAGAACCACTGTTGTAGATGATTTGCATACCAATAGGCCTATACTTATATTTGTTGCTGGACACGGTACAGTAGTTCAGCCTGCTTCCATTAATATCGTATTTGGATATAAACAAGCACAGCAATGTAGTGGAACGTACACATCAATCAGGTTTTATCAGAGTTGTCGGATGGATTGCACAAAATGCTGAATCGCATTGGTCGCCCGTGCAAAGCACTCTTACAGTAGAACACATCACTTTTCATGCATTTTATACGAAGTGTGAGTTACAGCGCGATATGATGTCTTGTTCAAGACGCTTAACGTTACAAAGACGATAAGTATTTTTCTTGCACATTTCTGTTTTTTGAAAAAGCTTCAAATCTTTTTAATGCTACTGGGCAACATGCATGCAGCCCCACCCCTACCAAAATTTCCATTGATATCCTCTTACTAGCAGCAAAACATTTGGCCTAAAATTAGCGGATCCTACTTGACAAAATGATTTCAATACATTTTTACTGTTGGTGGGTGGAGGATGTATCCTTTGAATCTCCTCTTGTTGGCCCTTGCATACACACCCACACAAAGGGCATCATTTTGAAGCCTGAACCCGGCCCAAGCCCGAACTCGGCTCGAGCCCGAAATTTATTTCTGAAGCTCGATTTAGGCTTTAAAGCCACGTTTACCGAGGGTGTAAATTAAGCTTTAGCATATTACATACACAACAAAATGGAATGAAAATTCGCGTTTTTCCAAATTTTTAAGCATTGAGCTACAAAATATAGATTTGGCGACAGTCCCGTCGCCACAACGGGGCTTTGATGGGCTAAACGCGCCAACGAAAGCTTCGAGCTCCCCCCTAAATTGAAATATGAAACATTATAAATTACAGTATTACAAAACATGCTATTGGCAGAGTTAATGTCATGGGGGGTTAGATAGTCGTCATGTACATGAGGTTCAGCAAGTGAAAACGAAATTTCAATAAATGTTATACGAGTGATTTTTGTAGTGGAAGGAAACAAATCCAACAACTCAATATTGGAAATTTCACTAAAAGGAAAACACTTATGAATACAAGGTAAGCACATAGTAAAGTTGTCACAAGTCACATATGAGCATCTAGAGTGAGTCCAGTTTTTGCACATCACTGTGCACATCATTTTGCAGCCAGTGTGCAAATTGCAAGCAGCACATTGATCATTTACAGCCATATGGGTGAGATGGTAAAGTAAATGATGTCATAGGACTAGCATTTGTAAACAGTGTGAATGCCAAGAGCAAACATAATAGTAACTCACAGGATAGTCTCATGAAGCCTGAATCATACAACATATTACTTGATAGTAAAGGGAGGGGGCCAGGGTCGCCCCGATATTTTTCATATTTTTGAAATTTTTCATATTTTTTTATTTTTTAGCGTTATTGCATTTTTTTCATTTTCACGTTAATATCTTCATTTTCGTTATTACAGTAGCATTTGCCTAATTCGTCACCTCAAAGGGATTAGAAAAAAGTGACGAATTAGGCTAACTGACGAATTATGCAAACACGTGAAAACTCTATCATAGAAGCTCGTATATTATATCATATTAAGTCGTATACATACTGCTCTTATTTGAAGTAAACAGGGTTCCCACGCATTTTCAAAAATCATTTTCCATGCTTTTCAATACCTTTTCAATACTAAATTTGAGAAGTTTAATACCATTGCTTCTCTTCATTTTTGAAATTCTAAATCATGAAATTCAATTTTACACATTGCACAACACTGCATAAATAATGAAGTGCTTTGCCTTCGACGAAATTCCGCTCGGATACTTGAGATTTCTTTTCCATATAGAATGTCCATACTTTTTCAATACCCAATGTACATTTTGGCAAACTTCATTACTTTTTCAAGGTCTTGAAAAGCAATTTTGAAGTTCATTACTTTTTCAATACTTTCAATACCGCGTGGGAACCTTGAGTAAAATACAAGTTTGTGGCGTTATGGTTTAATACAACAATTAATCCTTCTGCTCTATCTGTACTTCTCCATTTAATCAAGCACCTTTTAAATCTTTAACAAACTGCAAAGATTTATCCGCGTTCTCTCAATGGGGGGTCGGGTCGCGCTTCGACCCTTGTGCATAAACTTCATCAACAAATTGCGAGGTGTAATAATTCTCAGATAAAGATCCTTAATTTGTTTGAATTCCTATACGTACTAGCTGCTTAGACATCAAAAGCGAAACTGTAAATGACGAATTAGCCGAACAAAACGCTTCTCAGGGATAGAAAAAGGTGACGAATTAAGCAAATTGACAAATTAGAAGATGGCGAATTAGACGAACAGAAATGTACACAAAAGATAGGGATTCTGCCGGGACCGACGAAAACGTGACGAATTAAGCAAAATGACGAATTAAACGAGTTCTACTGTAATTTCATATTTTAAGTTTACTTGTTACTTTGAGGTATATGTACAACGACCGGGGGAAAGAACAGATACGGGCTTTTATATGCTATTATGATCTGTCTGCCTGAACTGCCAATTAATGACGAAGCTCGAAACGAAGCTTTCTTTTCCTTTGAAAAATGTACTATGAAGTTAAACGTAAAATAAGCATCACATTTGTACTGTAACTGAAATTATATTTCAATGAAACAAAACGAACAGCAACGAAATTTGAAGAACTTGTAAAAAAGCGAAGAAAAATTGTAATAGTTTGAGTAAGTTCTACTAGTTATCTTCTTCAGCTCTGTAAATCGGTAGTTTTTAACCAATTTTTCTTACTTTTCTGTATCCAAACTGTTTCTGATGTTGGACAATACCAAGCCACATGTTGAAAAAATACACTATATAGATGCTGAACTAGCAGGGCATGTACATAAAGTTGACGGGAAACGGCAGAGCTTGTGTGGGAGTGGCTTTTCTCTGTTTGCTGTGCGCATGCTTGCCAAACCTTACCACTTTGGAGTGAATTGACCAAGAACTCTTTGCGAAAACAAAAATGGGGAACATTTCTTTACCCTCGGATATGAATGCCATAATAGGTATAACAAGTTATTATTGTGTGAACCTCAAAATGGTTACATTGCATGATGCAATAAAAACAATTCAGAATATGTTTTTGTGTTTTTTTTCAAAAAAAAGAACAAAAACCTGTTTATTTTCAAAAAAAATAATAAAAATGGATGAAAAAAAAACAAAAAAACGTATAAATTATTTTTCTTCAAAACCCGTTTTATTTTCAACCCTGATTACCTTCCAATCCTTTTTTGTGATTTTCCCTTGATCGCACGATCTGAAACAATTGTCACGTCGCTATCAGCTTGATTGGGTATGCGCTGCACACATAAAGTATAACACCCTGGTATAGAAAAGCTGCGAATTACTGGCATTTGAATACGAAAAAATTAGTATTGACGACAAAACAATTTTTGTAAAATCAAATCTATGCAGCATGTATCAGCAGACTTACAACAGGAAAAATAATCTAGTTACAGCATTTCAATTTTTGTAACTTCACTCTCCCCGTTCGCCCCCTCTCTGCACGTCACTGTGACCTCTCTGCACGTCGTACCAGTTTAAGCAAAAATGTTAACTCATACAACAGATTTGTTAGTCTTGTTTAGAGCTAGCATTTTCTGTCCAAATATGACTTTCTGTTCGATGTCCAAGGCCTTGTGCAAAGGTCCTGATTGTGAGAAACTAAAATCTACGTGTGACAATTTAGGAGATGTACAGTTCAGATGTAGATGGCAAGCAACTGTACGAGAAGAGCCTAGGTTGCAAAATGCTGGTTTCAGGTGGTGTAACTTGAAATAATCGCGTCCTAAAGTCCTCCTGACATTCTTCGAATTGCTTTGCAAATAATGCTGACGATGGCAGTTATACAGTATTTACTGTAAGCTGCAAACGATCTTTCAGTAAACTGGTCCTTTCATACCTCCGGGCCTCATTGACTAACAATAAACTAGGGAAGGTTATGTGATACAGATTTGATGAGAACAGAAAGGGACGAAAAAGCAAAAGCTTACTGTACTTTGATGAAATCATAGACGACTTTGCTTCGATATTAGCACAGAAAGTGTTGTTTTGTTTTAATTAGCATTTTTGTGTGATTTAACCGGAAAAGGCTGGATATGTTTATGTCTCGATCGAATTGTCTTTTTCGAACAGAATTGATACATGACTTGCATTAAATAGTTTATTGCGCAATTCAGATTGAATGTGTTTCGTTTTAAAAGAAATTTTCGTTTGCAGTTGCAGTATGTTGTTGGATTTTTTTTGGAAGATGGACAATTTTGTCAGGCAACACTATGTAGAGCCATAGAGTACGACAACGTTATTATCTGAATGTTTTTGATGTTCATCATAACGAAAATAAATGAATACAGAAGTAGGCTGTAGTCGTTATGGATAATTTATGATTTATTTGCTGAAAAGTTTAAAGCAAAAATAAACACAAATATTTTTCATTTAACAAAATTTATTTTCTTTATGGTTTATCTTTCGTAACGTTGTGCCTATATTTGATATTTAAATTATTGGAAAGGGCGCACATTTACATTTTGCCATGGGCGCCATTTTGCATAGATACGCCACTGGCTTCCGTACCATCCATTTTACTGAATAAAGCAATTGCTCCTATCCATGATGACATGATTTGTAATAAAGCTATCAGGTTAATAACTTGTTCTCTGCTTCCAGACCTAAGCAAAGCCTTAGACTGCGTTGATCATATTATATTACTTGAAAAATTGTTCTACTATGGAGAAAAAGAACACCCCTAAAAGTACTTGCTTCTTAATTAGACAACAGTGTATAAAAATAGGAGATACTAAACATTTTTTTTTTTTATTGAAACAAGAGTCGCCTGTCTGTCTCAAAATGCTTTCAGTAACTGTATATTGCGCATAACATGGTACTGATAGACAGGGACGTCGAAATAGCGGTAAAAAAGAGTTGGGCAATGCAAACGTTTAAAATACAAAAAACCCTTACCGATTGTGTTTGTTTCTGTTCGGAAACGATGTTGACCTCAAAAATAATTACAAAAATTATTAGAAAACCATTCTGAAGTTTCTGTGTAACTGCAAAAAATTTGTTTCAATTCGATCTTGATAAACCATGAAATTGCCTGTGATACTTTTATAAAAAGGCACCACTGCCCCGTTGCCCCCGGATATGAAAGAGTCGGTTCCCCCCCATTCACCCCCTTTCCGGCGTCCCTGCTGGTAGACTACGTGGAAATTTCCATGTCGCATTAATTTCCGGCACATAATGGCAACAGAGAGCAAATTACGACGTTTGTAGCTCAAGAGTTATCTACAGTTTCGATTAAATTAAATTAAATTTCTTTGTTTGTGAGAAGACACGAAGTCCATAGTATGAACACACACACTCTGCAGAACGCAGGTTGATAAAAACAGACAAAACAGAACATAGTGCAAGGCATTGAAGCCGGCGAAATCACAGGGTTACAGACACTTTTTGCAACTAAATTGAAGACAGAACCATAGGGTTACAGACACAATCTCAAAACTATTATTAGATAACACGTAACACTTGTTGCAGCACTACTGCGGAGTAAGGCGCTAATTCCTAAATTGGACTAGTCTAGGTAAAATGCGAAAGCATTGTGGCTTGTCATGCCATCGATCAAGCGGACACCGCAAAGTTCGATCACTCATTCACAGAGTAAAGTGCTATTATAGTGTTCAAAGAATAGTGACGAGTACAAACAATCTGACTGCATCAAAGCACGTAACCATACGTTGTTAGATTTTCTGCATACTTCGAGAAACAGGTACTTGTATTTACGTAGCAGAGCCTCAAAGGTAGGAATGTTACATTGAGCTTGATGGCTACTAACACTCGCTCTCTCCAGGGCAGGTTGTACAGATCTCTGCAACCAAAATTATATGCCACCCGCAATCTCTGCATGCATGACTTCTTGAAATTACACCATAATTGAGATGCATACATGGGCATAGAAAAGGAACGAAAACGTACGTTTTTACCTGCATTTGAACAACGGGAAAAAGAGGCTCGCAGCTTGTTTGCTGCACAATATTGATATCGCAGTTTTCTCTGAATGTCTTTGTCATCCGAGAGCTCAGTATCCAATAAAATCCCCAGATATTTGTATTGGTCAACAGCTTTCACGTATTGACCACGCAATTTCAAGACTGGAGTGGCTGTGCTTTTTGCACGTTTAGCCTTTCCATCTTGCAAAACGTATTCAATATTAGTAATACCAGGCCGTGACCCGGCAAAAATTCTTCCGTGGCCCAGTGGTGGGACATGGCCCACTGGTTGACAAACCCTGCCTTAAACATTCATTCAAAGCAATCCAGTTTCAAAGTCTTCGTTATTACGAAGATTTGCCATCACCATGCCGGCAAGTAAAAAATCATTCTTGTCAAGCAGGCTGATCATAGTCCCACTTGCGCATAGTCTCAAAGTGTTTCAACGTTCATCTGATGTTAATTGCCACCCTATACTTCACTACATTTAGACATACTAAGCTGAAATGGGAAAAGTCAGCAGCAAAATTTCACAAGCATACTGCAAGTGGCGCACTAAAATACTGCCGCAGTCGCATTTCCTAGCGTTGACATAAAACGCAAACATCCTTCAAAGGCGTTGAGAGACTCAGTGGTTCGTAACCGGCGGGCACGCCTCCACAGGGGGAGTGGCGTAACTAGAGGTTTGACCCTGTGGGGAAAGTTTTGCCGAAGGAAGCCCACTGGCCATCACTCAGAAAAAAGTTACGAAATGATAGTGAATCTCTGGATGTCGTGGATGTCCATACTAGCTAAAAAAACGAAAGCACCCCGACAAATGCAAAAAACACAACCTAAAGAATACTAAATATCAAAATGTCAACTAGAGGGGGGCCAGATTTTACATGCAGTTTGCCAGGGGTGCGACTCGCCCCGTTTCCCCCTGTCAGTTACGCCACTGCACATGGGGACGTCATTGAATGAATTTCCAGGTGGGCACGAGACCTTACGCGCTTAACAACATACAGGGTTTGATCAATAAGTTTACCAATAAATACATTTGCTTTTAGAAAACATATTTAATCTCAGGGGCTCTTTAACCAAAGGGCAATAACCTAAAGGGAGCCTTAGTGGATAAAAGGCTAAAACCACTGCTCCAGCGCTTATTTTTATCAGCTGCATACGTCATTTAGTCGCTCAAGAATTGAACGAAAACAGAATCGACGTCTCATATACGGGCAAGCTTTGTTCAGAAGACATACTTCGTAAGTCGGTATCTCAGACCAGTGGCCCGGGTCCCAACCTTTTGGTGACGGGGGATCGATCATCGCTTGACCATTTTACCGCGGCGCGTGAGTATCATCGCAACAGTGCTTCCATGGAAAGAATCGACCAATCACATGTCCAGAAAGTGAGTGGTGTCACCACCAGTGTAATACATTTTGTAATTTCGCGACCAGGTACCAAAAAATCCGCGGCCCGGTGGTAGAGGACTACTCAGCAGGGTAGCCAGCCTAAACATTTGGGATGGGGGCAACAACAACAACAACAACACAGTATTTCGTTTTGGACACTCCTCGCGAAGCACAAAACAGCACAATAAGCTCGAATTTTGGGTGCAATGGCGCCCTTAGCCTCCCTGACTAGGTGCACTGTCTTACAGTATAACCTAAGTTGCAATTCGGCATCGATGGAACGTGTGTTCGTGTACATCAGAAGCGTGTGAAGACGCAATGCCATAAAGTAATGGCGACCACGATGACGTCTTGTTCAACTGCAACATTGGCTGCAAAAAGTACACTGTATATTGTGTACTTACAGCATCCCGATTTTCACAAGCGTTTTTGCAGCAAAGTTTTACGAGAAAATGGTGTATTTGGTCCAAGATAAGGTCTGGACAACAAAAAGGCTATTATCCAGTGTGTGTTCGCATGTGTTTAGTCACGCGGCTGGACACAGAAAATCTTTTTCCACACACTTGGCAACAATAAGGTTTTTCTCCAGTGTGTGTTCGCATATGCGTGGTCAAGCTGCCGCGCTGGTAAAATCTTTTACCACACTCCTGGCAACTGTATGGTTTTTCTCCAGTATGTAATTGCATGTGCGTGTTTAGGATACCGGCTTTGCAAAATCTTTTTCCACATTTATGGCAACAATAAGGCTTTTCGCCAGTGTGTGTTCTCATGTGGTTGGTTAGGCTGCTCGACACAGAATATCTTTTTTGACACATCTGGCAACAGTATGGTTTTTCTCCAGTATGTGTTCGCATGTGCGTGGTCAAGTTGCTGGCAGTGGAAAATCTTTTTCCACAGTCCTGGCAACTGTAAGGTTTTTCTCCAGTGTGTAAGTGCATGTGCGTGTTCAGGTTCCGGGCAATGTAAAATCTTTTTCCACATATTTGGCAACAAAAATGCTTTTCTCCAGTGTGTGTTCGCATGTGCGTGGTCAGGTTGCTGCACTGGGAAAACCTTTTTCCACATTCCTGGCAACTGTAAGGTTTTTCTCCAGTGTGTGTTCGCATGTGCTTGGTCAGGTTCCCGGAGGCAGAGAATCTTTTTCCACATTCCTGGCAACTGTAAGGTTTTTCTCCAGTGTGTGTTCGCATGTGTTTGGTCAGGGTCCCGGAGGCAGAGAATCTTCTTCCACACTCCTGGCAACAAAAAGGCTTTTCTCCGGTGTGTGTTCGCATGTGTTTGGTCACGGTGCTGGACAGAGAAAATCTTTTTCCACACACCTGGCAACAAAAACGCTTTTCTCCAGTGTGTGCGCGCATGTGTATGGTCAAGTTGCTGCTCTGGTAAAATCTTTTTCCTGACTCCTGGCAACTGTAAGGTTTTTCTCCAATGTGTGTTTGCACGTGCGTGGTCAGGTTCCCGGAGGCAGAGAAACTTTTTTCACCCTTCTGGCAACAAAGGGACTTTTCTCCAGTGTGTGTTTGCATGTGCTTGGTCATGCTGCCGATCTGGTAAAATATTTTTCCACACTCCTGGCAACTGTAACGTATTTTTCGAGTGTGTGAATGCATGTGCCTCTTCAGATTCCCGGCAGTGGAAAATCTTTTTGCACACTTCTGACAACCAAAATTTATTTCGCCATTGTGTATTCTCATGTGCATGGTCATGCTGCTGGATTCAGAAAATGTTTTTCCACAATCTTGGCAGTACAACGGTTTTTCTCCTTTGTGTGTTTGCATGTGTCTGGCCAAGTAGCCGGCAGAGGAAAATATTTTTCCACACTCCTGGCAACAATGGATTTCTTCCTCATGAATTTTCATGACTTTAGAAAGATACGAGTTTTGCGTGAAACATTTTCCGACCAACGTTGAATTTTTTGTTACAGTTTCATCCAAGTGTTCGCTTCCTGTTAATTAAAAATGTTTTTGCACATGTCACATATGAAGGCACAGAAAAAAATCACAGTTTTTTGAATTTTTGCGCATTTACCTACAAAACATAGATTTGGCGAAACGAAACATTTTTTATGGTAAGTGAATGTATTTGCTGTTAACATCCACTCCACAGTGGATGTACCTTTTGCCATCGTTGGCATATCTTTTGCCAAGAAGACATTTTTTATTATATGTCATTTTAGTCGTCATGCAACCTTTCATATTTCGTGCTTTCAAAAATAAACAAAGAAACAGCAATAATTCCTCATAAATGCTTTACAATATACAGAAAGCTGCAAAAAAATCAAATCGATTTTTTGAGCTCATACCTAAAACTGTTGAGCCAGCCTTTATTTTGTTTTCACCATCTTCTGTAATGGAGGTGCTTGAAAACGGGCAACTGAAAACATTTGAAATGTACAAATCGGCAAAGCACAAATTGTTCTTTTTATTTGAACACATTTATCATCAGTCATACTAGACATTCAATGATCAAGTACATTTATTATTGCGCGTTTCAGAATTTGGCCGAAGTTCCAAAATTTGAGGAGAGTTTGATGAACCACAATAATTCTTTTCATTTTTCTGCAGCAAAACAATTTTAAGAAATTTTTTACATACTTGTTTGCTTTGATATTTCGTGGATTGGTGTTTGATCATGAAAAATACACAAACCGAAATTTTTCAGAGGCTAATGTAAAAATAACTTAAGTTCCACATTTGTTGCTACCTTTCCAGGAAACATCCGACTGCTTTCATATTTTGGGCGAATATTCAGACTTTCACATAATATCTGTATTCAAGCAACTAGTCTCCACAAAAGTGAAGCTTGAGTGATTCTACTCTATCTGCAATAATCGTAATTGATTACAGTTTTTTGAGTTATCGTAATCGTAATCGATTGAACTGACCAAAAATGAAATGTAATCGCAATCGATTGTCAAATGTCTTGACAAACAAATGAACAATTCTTTTTTATTTTACACGGCCAACGAAAGTACCTGGAGGTCATCAGGTCAGCTGAGCATGGGTTAGTCCAGCGCCGGATTTAGATGGTGGGGACCTGGGGCCAGGTGTGGTGGGACGCCTCATATGGGGATACAAAATGTTTAGGTACGGGATGATCGATGAAGTCACTAGTTTTTCCACATATCATTAATGTTTATGACGTAATCTTGTGACGTCACATTTGTTAACTAACGTGTAACAAAACTTTATGATGTAACATGGTATTTGACAATGATCAGAGATTTGCGAGATTGTTGCAAAACCAGTCGCTCACTAGAAGCATCGCATCTTCTTTCTTTCAACATTTGCTGGAAAAATGGGTCAAAATTGTTTTGGAAAAACGTTGTGGGCGATCCAACATTTTCATCATTTCTGAACTCCCGTCCTCGCTCGGAAATAAATCTTACGACAGATACCAAACGTTGCAGGCAGTGGCGATTTCCGATGTCGTTCGCATTTATTGACCTGACTGTCCAGTTCTGTATCTATTCTTCATTACATCTGCGACTAAATGTAATCGTGAAATCTATATGTTCCGTTTATTGCTCGCGGCTCCTCAGGCGATCAAAACCGTGCTGCCAATCAAAGATTCCTTTGCTAATAAGGAAATGCGCACATTTAGTCGTATCCTCGTACATCAGTCTACAAGTGAGACATTTAACACACGTTTCTGAAGGAGAAAAACAAAGTCAGTTTCTGTCAACAACTTCGCAATTGTGGTTCCGGCGACGAATAAGACTTGTGGTACATTTCCGTAACAAGTTTCTGTCTTTTCTGTGTTGTAGTACAATGTGTTTTAAAAATGAGTTTTCATCACAATGTCAAAAAGAACCTGTTTCATATTTCAACCAATATTCCCGCATTTATTCTGGTATACTTGCTGGCCAGAGGGCCCAGACACCGATATCGCTGCCTGCAGTGATAAGGTCAGCCAGCTGATCTATGTTGTGTGTTTTTCGATGATACTTCTTGACGTTCTTCTGCTACTGCACTGCTAGTTAAACTAGGTCTATATTCATCGTTACATAGATCTGCTACGGCACTGCTTGTTAAACTAGGTCTATATTCATCGTTACGTACATCTGCTATTGCACTGCTGGTTAAACTAGGTCTATATTCATCGTTACTTAGATCTGCTACTGCACTGCTGGTTAAACTAGGTCTATATTCATCGTTACGTAGATCTGCTACTGCACTGCTGGTTAAACTAGGTCTATATTCATCGTGACATAGATCTGCTGCTACACTGCTGGTTAAACTAGGTCTATATTCATCGTTACGTAGATCTGCTATTGCACTGCTGGTTAAACTAGGTCTATATTCATCGTTACGTAGATCTGCTACGGCACTGCTGGTTAAACTAGGTCTATATTCATCGTTACGTAGATCTGCCACTGCACTGCTGGTCAAACCAGGTCTATATTCATCGTTACGTAGATATGCTACTGCACTGCTGGTTAAACTAGGTCTGTATTCATCGTTACGTAGATCTGCTACTGCACTGCTGGTTAAACTAGGTCTGTATTCATCGCTACGTAGATGTGCTACTGCACTGCTGGTTAAACTAGGTCTATATTCATCGTTACGTAGATCTGCTACTGCACTGCTGGTTAAACTAGGTCTATATTCATCGTTACGTAGATCTGCTACTGCACT
>Ga0210059_1013458_pt1 | contig 12235 bp, 9 predicted proteins | sample Ectturendosymbi2_FD_188042 | JGI IMG/M metagenome (GOLD analysis project Ga0210059, IMG submission 188042) | Ecteinascidia turbinata endosymbiont from Florida, USA - Sample 2 (SPAdes) (version 2) | ecosystem: Host-associated > Tunicates > Ascidians > Unclassified | place: Key West, Florida...
ACAAAATATTCATTTCCTGACCAGGATGAACAAGCGCAACAAGTTCTTTGACGTAACCGTTTGCTGCGAATTTTAATTTTTCCGGTCAGATACTTTGCTAATGCAAACTTCAGATCCACTCCACAGCTGCTTGGGTAACTTCCGTTTAGGGTCGTAACGCCTTTCTTGCGCAAGTCTAAGTTCTACTTTCAAAAACGTTTCAACTCGTGGAAAGAAATGAGATTATCTACTGTAAGATTGCTCTAAGCTTTTGACTGAGAAATCAGCCGACTGGGCTCTGCTTTCATCTTTTTGCGATGATTCAGAGTTGCACATATCTGTATTCAAATAACTATCTTATTAAAATAGAAGTATACTTGAACTTCAAATAAAATTTTATTTGAATAAGATCTCAGGATTGAGGTTACGCAGTGTTGCGTAAAACCGATTTCCTTTAAAAAATTTGCAGGTAGATTCACTTTGTCGCTTATGGAGACTAGCTGCTTGAACGCTGAAATTAAATGCAGAAATGTCTGAAAGTAGTTTAGACTACCCATACAAATGTTTGTTTCCGAGAAAAACGTATCAAAGCAAGGATCGCTTACCTCTCGTTCACATCGTTTAATGTCCGCGGGAAATATGTGCAGTATCGCACTCTTCAGTTTGAAAAATTTGATCAGACGACGCTTCGCAATGCCGTTGTCGTGTCACAATGCCGGCGAAAGAACTGATCAGGTAAGTGTTTCAAATAGACACGCAGCTGTTGCCGCCATTACAAGGTACAAATGAGCATGCGATACGCCACCAAAGCTGGTAGGCTGGGTTCTATTCCCGGTCGGGTCGCATCAAAGAATAGAACAACGATGCTTAAGGCTTGTTCAGCTTTCGGCGCTAATGTTTGTGCAAGGATGTAGCTCAAGCGCGGTGCTACCGCTGACTCGTCATCAATGAAGCATTAACTACGAGGCCCCGGTGCAAGCGGAAATGGGCGCCGCAGACCACTCGCGGCACTTCCGAAAGGAGTACACAAAGAGAGTATAACGAAACTGAACTGAAGCAACTCTTTCACCGTTCCATTCAGCCGTGATCACGAAAGTCACGGAATTCTGACGTGTAGGCCACATTAACTGTCATGTTGGCCGCAAACACATAAAGCCCTACACAAGATCGCCACTGCTATTTAAATCCACCATTATACTTTAGCTGCATATTTTTTACGTTTTAACGCAAAGGCATTCTTGAAAATATTACGTTAGCATTATTTTGATCTTTCTTAGCCCCTTGGTTATAGCATTTTGCTTTGGATACTGATGCGTATAGTTAACTTGTAGCTACCTTTTCACTTATGCATGCGAATGAATAGTTTAAAAATATCGTATGATATATTTTGCTTTGAAAACGATGCAAAAACATAAAGTCCTCTTTTTGGAAATGCCTGCATCTCGTAGTCTTCATTTTTAAGGCTTCATGGTGCCGTTCATTTATTAAAATGTAACTCAAATTACATTACAAGCTACAAGAAGCAGGCGTAACACTTTCGTACGCGGCTCTGCGCCTTAACGTGAATACATTGTTGCTTCACTTTACATCCTTTCCGATATTTTGTTGACAGAAACTATCCACGTATAAAATTTCGGACAAAAAAACAATAAGTGAACCAGATTGTGTCGTATTGAGCGGAAATGAAGTTAAAAGCGAGATGCAAGAATGACGCTGGAACATAGAAATCATCACAAGTAATTTAGCAAGATGGAAAATTGTGTTCTCATACGAATAACAGCAAATTCCGGAAATACGGAAAACTGTGCAGGCTTTAAACTTTAGATCTGATCTCACTTTAAGCGAGGGAGTTGCGTTATCAGTCGTCCGTGCGAAAGATATGACGCTGGGAGCGAAACCTAAATGAGATTTTAAGAGGCAAGATTGGCTAATAATTTAGTCACCCCTGTTTGCCCAGTAAATGTCAACAACGTCTTTGCTTCAGTATCTCCGACTACTGATAAGAATCACCGACAAGTGAGGGACAATGTTGTTTTCAAGCCATGTGATCAGACTTATTTGTTTGGCAGAGAATTCGTTGCTGAACCTGACCCTGTGGGCGACGGTCCGCTTGCACAAGAGCTGCAAGCACTTTGTGTGGCCACAAATCTTCTTGGTTTTCGTCAGGCGAGAGTCCGCCTGCGAGGTTCTTCATACTAAGAAGTTTAAACAATCGTTTAACTCTTATTTTTTTCTTACTGTACAAGTTGGGATCACTCCAACACGGCGCTGACTTTGTACCGTGAAAGCAAAATCTGTAAAACAACTAGAGACTGTCGCAAAACGCCTCTACCGATATTGATGATAATGTAGTATCGACGATGCTTGTAAGCGGTTTGCTTTATTTCAATCACGGAACTAGGTCTAGCGCTAAGCAGTAATTACACGCGGAAACATCTTGACGAAAGCGATGTTGTTAGACATGATAGGCGTGTATACCTGTAGTTGAGGCGCAGTATAAGACTTCAAAAATTCTTCATGTCTAGTATAATTTAAGAACTCACAAAATCTAGTGACGAAATTTGTCTGCTGCCTGTACTTGCTTGTCGACGTAACGGGTCCCGAATAGAGTGATGGTAATAGTAAGGTGATGGTAACAATAGAGTGATAGTAAGACAGTAAGAAGCAGCCAACGTCAACAATCGAAGTGCAGAGTACAAGGTTATGACGCAACAGGAAGGTGCCGAGAGATTTACAAGAAAATCGTTATAGTTTTTTATGACCAGTGCTTTGCAGAGAGGCTGCCACATCGACGTTTCACAGCAATTTGAACGATAATAGAAAAACATAAAGCAGTTCTTTTTAACTGATTGTTTGTCTCGTCCAAGTCTGGGCACGTCAGCTTGGTTTATATCGTTTCAACAAAGTAGCTGCGATCAACATTCCGGCGTCAGCAGGACTTAAATGTGCCGACCAAACATTTGCAGAAAAGCAGTCTGGTTGCTGCTTGCTGGTAGGATTAAAACCATAGCTAGTATTGGCTGCAGCACTACTGCCGCCTATTTATAACTTTGAAGTACATGAAATGATACGAATTATGCAACGTAGGTTTCTCGGTATATAATTGGTATCAGTGGTAAGGACGCTCCTTTTTACAAATGCCTGCCCGCTTCACATTTGCCCTGAGGTAAAAAAATGAGTGAATGACTTTAAAGACTTTTGACTGGCCAGTATCTTGCAACGAAGGTTAGATGAACGGTTCATTTTATCAAAGCCATTTACAGTAAATGAGTTGTTTTTAAAAAAATGCCTGTATCAATTTAAAATGACAGATGTAATTTTGTGTTTGTTATATGCGTTATCCCAGATTGTTTTGGGTAAAACAACATTGATTATTACGTTCTGCACAATCAATTAAGTGTCGTGCTTACAGCATCATAGAAACTTAGTGAACAAGGTGGAATTAAACGAAAGGAAAAGAGTATGTGAACTTGATAGTCAGAAGAAGTGCTGTTATCTTCATGAAATAGACGCAGTTGAAATATACCCCTCAGTCGATTAGATTTAACGTTATGCAATTGAAAAGTTTCAGAGGTTTATTGCTGAAACGACATTCATAAGTCCCTTGTCATTTTCGAATTTGGTGGAAATTTTGTTTTGAAGAAAACTTCTCAGAAAGTTGAGCAGGGTGACGATCTGACAAATACACTCTCTTTGAATTATTCCATTTTGCTCGATAAGTACTGCAGTTTTTGGTAATCTGATGCTTAGCCCGTCTAATCTGACAAGGCAACGGTGCTTCGTATCTCCTACGTTTCTTGGTTTTGTGCTCCTCAAAACAAAAATGCTTCCACCATCAATCATATGCTGGCTCCACAGTTGTTTATTTATTTTAACACCAAAATAAGGGCCGTCGCTCTGTATCTGACGTTATTACACCGGTGCTTGAAACCCACAACACCCATTACGTACTGTTGTCAAACATACAGCGAAGGTGACAGAAGCAATCGTCACAAAAGAAAAGAAGTTTTGTTAAGCTTTGATACCCTAGGATTTCAAACCGAATAACTACCTGCAGTTTCGAATGCGCATGTTCACGACTGCCCTCTCGAATATGCTTTCTTTCGTAAAGCTGATGCGCTGGACGCACAGGAAAAAATAATAAAAGAAAATATGCAGATCTCAAAATTAAGAAGCATCGTGCTGCGCAGCACACTTCTGATTATTATCTTTTAAATCGCAGTTTGTGAGTAGTACCTAGCAATATATTGTACATCTAAAAGATGTTTTCGAATTAAACTAACGGGAATGGGTATTCCTCGTATATTTATTCTCTTTGTACTTCAAAGAAGCAAAGCCAGCTTTTAACAAAACAAGCGGTAGAAAAGTTTTGTTACGAAAACGAAGCACTTCCCTTGTATACTACAAAAAAGTGAGCAACAGTATCGGTTGGGGCTTGTCGAGCTGGATTAAAGTACTAATATACTATTCCTAAAACAATAAAAAATCATCGGTGAAAATGTTTGGGATGTTGGACAAAAGAAATCGTAGCAGCCACAATGTTTATTGAAAATAAAAAAACATATAGAGATCAGTGCTTTTATGATATTTGTGCTTCGAGACGTTTTGGGACTTTGTTGGCCCAAATGTGTTTCAACAGTGCTTTGATCAATTTTTTAATTGTCGTTTCAGGAGTCATAGGAAGTAGAAATATCACCCAATTTTTCATTGTTGGTTTTCACTTGTGAAAACCTTTCACGATCTTCATTTGTGCAAAGACTGCTCAGATTGCTGAAAATGTCGTCCTCACTACGGGAAGATCTGGATGTCCTAAAATCCAACGCTAATCAATTTTTCTTAATAGTATGCGGAGTTTTCGTACTTTGTAAGTGACACTTTGCAAAAGGTCTCAAGTGGTGATAACAAATGGTGAAATCTGCAATAAAATGTAATGTTTCTTTTTCATTAAACAATCTTGACAGTTTGAAAAATCATCATCGAAAATAAAATTAAACAGCATTGAAAACTAGTAATTGCGAAAGCAGTGTTTCTACATCACTATTTTCACTTGTTGATGTCAGGAAAATGAGTAAAAGTAATGCCTTGTACTCTGTCTCGAGCTCTGCATTAATGAATGGGGGCAAGGGGTAGCTCGCGTAGTGCTGCCTTTGATTTGCCACCAATTCAACACTCACTGTGAAAGTGGCCGCGTGGGTTATGGCGCAGAGCAAGCGTAGATGGGTGCCCACAGACCATTTCTGACATTTCAAAAGGAGCGCAGAGCGAGTATAATGGATTTGAACTGAAGTGATGCTTTACTTTTCTAATCGTTTTTTCAAGCCTGTTAGAACGGAGAAATTAGATCATGCAGCTTGACGGCACCAGCGCTGATTCATAGCCTGATGCATAATCACATGTGATTAATTGTGATTGAAACGCATTTGTTTTTAAGGTGAAGTACGGCTACTTTTAATTCTGGTCATGTCTGCACTGGAAAATTTTAATCTAAACGCATTTTTTAATTTCGCAGTCATGCAAGCAGGATTCGCTTTCTTGGAAGCTGGGTCTGTCCGAAGCAAAAATACGACAAACATCATCATGAAGAACGTGCTCGACCTCTGTGAGTTAAACATCAAAGGGCCGCTGATATAAATAGAAAGTATTTTTCACATCTGTCATTTTTCAGATGTTATGTAATTTTCCACGAGGAAAAGGTTGTTATGCAATGAGATTACTGCTTAGGCGCATCTTTTCAAATATCGATAAACAAAATATTGAATGAGATCTGTTTGCGGTATCTCTGGCAACACTGTTGCGATAGCATCGTTGTAGAAAAACAAATCGAGAAAAGAAGAGAATAGATGTTGCAGAAAAACAAAACAGATATATCTTACGACCAAATTGATTTCTCGAGACGTTCGCAGCTTGTTTTGAAAACTTCCTTAAGAGGTTGACTTTTTACTTGTTACAAAATTCTTTACTTTCCTTTTTTATTCACAGTCATAGGAGCCATTTGCTACTACGCTGTTGGTTATCCTTTCGCATACGGCGAGCCTGGAAATGCATTCATTGGACACAACTATTTCTTTGGGAGTAATGTGTTCAGTCCCATCAACGGAACACAAGTTGTAAGCAACTGATCAGTTTTCAATGTTGTCAAAAGTTTTTTCCTTTGAATATCGTGATTTTTCAGCACTCGAAAAGACTCATTGGTTTTCATACGCCCAGATGATGAAACAAACCAAGTATTTTCCACACTTGAAATTCCAACGAGAAGTAGGCGTCGTTGTGTGCGTGGTCTTGTGCATCGTTTGTACTACTGCATGTACAGACACTTAGCGTGGCGTTTGCGCTTGATTGCAATGATTTCAACGTCGTCAAATGACGGTGCGGGGCATAGTTGCTTTTCCGATAATTTTAAAAGAAAATGAAATCTTTTCATGAACTAAAAAGTCAAATCAATCACGATTTGCATCAAAGTTGCCGGATGTCGCGGATCCTGGAAATTCAGATTTGCAGTGTTTTATCAAACACTACCGGGGGTTTCCGGTAGTCCGCCCTGGGCCGTTAGTTGGAAAAAAGACAAATTGGGAAAAAAAGACGTGAACCAAATAACCTCCCGGCTGTTATACGGCAGTTGCATATTGTCTGTGTCTGAACAACTACTCATACACGCAAAACATGCACTATTGAAAAGGTGATCTGTGCCGCGATAAAATAAGTGTGCCGACCACTGGTGTGAGGTGACAACTACAAATAGTATTCAAAATCAGTAAGTATAACGTTGGACGTACCGTGTAAGGTGACAGGTACAAATACCGGCAGTATTCAACTCAAATATTAGCACCATACAAACGCACACCGAAAATAAGCGCCCATAGGCGGACTAAAGGCTGGGCGGCTTTCCGTAAAATCCCGGTATTTTCCCCCAGCAGCTCATGCAACAGCCTAAACTAGCTGCATGAAACATTTTCTCGCAACACGAAGTGCAGGCTGTTATGTTGGGCAAATCGTTGATTTTTCTTTCTTTCTTTCAATTTCGCGCTGTAGGTTTCACACTTCTCTTCCTCAAAACTGTGTCTAACGATCGGACTTACAAATATCCGTAAAAGCGTAAGGGCAATCACACATGCCTTTAATATTTCCTCACATTGAACTGAAGAGCAATTTCCATCAGAGCAGTGCGCATGCGCTTTGCGTCAGAGCACCTTTTCATTGTACAAGCTTGCGACATCCTGAGTCTCGTTCGTGAACGTAAGGCTCGAAGAATCTTGCGTACTGTGTCTTTAGGCGGTCTTGACTGTACTTCGACCTGGTGGACCTTCGCGTTTGACGTGCTGTCGGAGTTAGTCATAGAACATCAAATCCTGTCCATTCTGTGGCGGAAACCCTTAGCTAAACGGCTGCTCAACCAGTTTTTTCCGGACCCGGTCCGGTCGCACGCTTGACGACATTGTTCCAATTATTACCCACCTTGCTAGAAAGTGACGCCATTATTTGGCAAATTCTTATAAAAAGCAAAAACTAAAAACTGCTTTTGTTTTGAAAAGTCAAAATCTTGGTTTCAAACCAACAGACTCTGGTCTTTCAAATAAACTTTCTTGTTTTATTCTGTCGTGAGTCTGACACTTGTTTATAATGTTCGATAAAATTTTGTAAAAGTTCCAACTCTTGTAATTTTTCGACCTTCATTCTACATCTACCTATGTCAAATATCTGCTTCCTCGTGATTTTCAATAAAACTTTTTTTTCTGCAAACCACTAGAGCCGAAATTTCGCTTGATGTGATGTATTTCATAAAATACATAATTGTGTGTTTTCTTACACAGAGCCAAAATTGCGACGTTTAACCTTTTCAATAATATTAACTCCCTAAAATTTCCTCAGGTTTTGCATCAAGTTCTTTAACTTAAATTGCTGCATTGAAACAAAAGGATATTGATTCGTTTTGATCAAAACATTATTGTCATCATATCAGTGCGTTACAAAAATTGGTAAATAAACAGATTTGCCAAAACATTAGCCTTTGCAAGAATATAGCAGCAATTGGCAAAGTAAGAAAGGACTGTTATTTTTGCTTAAAAATGTCGGTTGTAATGTAGTTACCCAAATTCATGACTCAAATGCCTGTGATGAACCAACTGTTACTAAATCTTCGTTGTTTGATCCAACAGGTGGGTACAACAGAACCGGAGGCGTACTACGCCGGATGGTTCTTCCAATATGTCTTCACTGCAACTGCGTCAACGATTGTCTCTGGTGCGATGGCGGAGAGGACAGAGTTTGTGACGTACATGATCTACTGTGTGTTCTTGACTGCCTTCATATATCCAGTTGTTGCTCACTGGGCCTGGAGTAGCACGGGATGGTTGGCCACCGGCGCAGGTTAATATATGCGCAATGAGCTTGCTTTGTGCCAAGCAACACAAATGTCAATTTACACGCAATGAAAGTGCTTTGTGTTGATGTATGTACTGGAAGTCTCATACTTTTTAGCGTTTTCTATCTCAAATGAAAACTATCACGAAAATAATATCAAGGAATTGATTTGACGCTATAATGCATATTGCCGTGCTCGCACAGCGCAAAAATTCCAGTATCTCCCCTGGAGGCATAAATACAGCGTTAGATTGACAGCGCTCTTTTAGAATTATTATCAGCTGCTTTCTTAATTTTTGCTGATCAATCGAAAATGCTGAAGAAGTTCTAAACCACACAGCTTTTGTATTTCGGTGTTGGTTGTTCTGGGAATTAAATGTGACGATAATTTTTGCAAGCGGTAGAGCTCGCATTCTTTTAAATTTGAGTGACGAAATAGGATTAACATGTTAAAAATAAAATTTAGAAACAGTATGTCGTAAGGAAGCTAGCAGAACTTGTCAGCATACAGAGAAACGTTCGAGTCTAATTAGTCAATCGTATTTATGCTAGGTAAATGTTTTCCATGTACGTGCTCATAAAGCTCATTCGTTGGGATTTCGCAGGAACTGGCTTGTCCTACAAAGACTTTGCTGGGTCTGGAGTTGTCCACATCACTGGAGGAACAGCGGCTTTAGTGGGAGCAGCTTTTGTCGGTCCACGCATCGGTCGCTTCAACAAAGATGGATCTATCAATGACATCCCCGGTCATACTGTGACGGTAAAACTTGTGTAACAAAGCAGGCCTGTGCTTTAGGTTTCGACTTGTAGTTCATTTCTCTAAATGAAACAGTCGAAACGCTGTCATGCTGGTAATCTAAGATATTTGCACCAGATAGTCGATGGTTACATGCACGTACAAAAAATTTAGACGCCTCAATTTTGAAAAATTAGCAATGACCGAAGGTTTTAAAGCATCCTAAATGTTGTTCAGATGCCGTTGTTCAGATTTCTTGTATAACTCCGAAAAAAGAAAAACGCTGGCGGTTCCTTATAACAGCTGTCAATGTTTTTAGCCTTGTTAAAATTTGATTGAATTTCCTACTTAGCACCATTCAGTTGACGGGATCAATTTAAAGATTGCAAACACATTTTAGCAACAAAAAAATGTCATTTATGTCTTCGCGATTTCGACAGCTTTGCTAGAAGCAAGAATAACACACCTTGAACCAGTAATTAAGAAAAAAATTCAAAGCTTAATTCTTAGCTTCAGTTTGGTTAAAGTGACCGTGGTTACATCAAACCAAAAAAAAACAGGATCGACAAGTTTGGACTGCAGCAAGAGAAGCAAAAATACAATTTTCGAAAGCCAAATGTTACGTACAGACAAAACTTTTTCTTTTTTGTCTCAACTGCTTTTAGCATTTATCGATGTTGACTCATATCTTTGGTACACGAAAAACGGAAGTGCTGAATAGCCTTATAATAAATATCACGGCCAAAGCAAACGATACAACTGACATCTTGCAAACGTTTCGATAACTACTGTTATCATCCTCAGTGCATAGCAAAAGAACTGCAGTCTGCAGCGAGATGTCAGTTGTATCGTTTGCTTTGGCCATGATATTTATTATATTGACTCATATCGTTTGAGAAAATGTTGACCGAGTAAAAAACATATAAACAAACTTATCAGCAGGATGCATTTTAAATATTGGTAAAAGACAGTTGCAGAAACACCGTTTCATTTAGACATCTGCTGTTTGTCATGGCTTTGCCAAGAAAACCAGCATTTTGTTCATAGCTTTATTACCTGCCCCGCAGCAGAAATAAACCTGTTCCTGCTTCTGCGAACTTTCTGTCTAATCTGCTCATCAATCATGCTTTTGCGAGCGGCACCACTGCGTTCTCTCACGAGATGGGCGACGTAAGCAACGTACTGAGTTGCACGCAGTTACGTAGAATTTCGACTTGGTATTTTTTCCTGAAATGTTTGCAGGAGTGAAATGGTCTGCTTTCACGTTTTGCGTTTGATCAAACGTTTGATCAGGTTTTCTGCTGAATTTTGACCTTCAACTGTACCATGTTGCTAAAATCAGATTTGAATTTAGATGCTAATTAAAAAAAAAATGAAACGATTTTTAACAAAAAGCGAGTTTTAATGATTTCTGTTATAAATAAAGACATTTAGCATTTCTGTAGGCTTGTCACATCTTCAAAAACGCATGACAAGCCAAGAGATCAGAAGTATTATCGACGTGCAACTGAATCTAAGTTATATTCTTGAAGTGGTGCATTAAAAGTTATAAGCAAACGTCAAGTTTGAAATTTAAAATTACTGAATCATAAAACACTTCTCCGAAAAACTTATACCGTGCATACCTTCTAACTTAGATGCACGAAGATTTGATTGACGTAGCTTGCTTTTTGTAGTAATTGTGGGGGGATAAGGCATCTGGGAGAAAAACGCAAAACACATTTTAACATGGCTTACGGGTTGTTTAATTAATCTCATATTTGAATATATTTGGTTTTGGTGGCATTCACTGCTTGTTTGTATATTTTAATCATTTGATTCTTTAAAATTTGTTATGAAGGTGAATTTTAAATCGGCAAAAATTCTGTTTTGTTAAACAAAAACAAACGTTGCAACAAGCAAATGCTCATATTAAAAAAAAGTTGTATCCATAGTTATCTTTGAATTATTACAATTCATAGTTTAGAAACAAATTTCTATGTAATATCTCCGTGATTTATTTTTGATAGCTTCTGCAGAAACAAACACTTAAAAAACGTCTTCGAGCTCGTTGAAAATTAAACTGCATTCAATGTACATCGAATGACGAAGGCTGCTTCAGTTTTTTTGCTTCAGTTTTCGAAGGCTGCTTCACAATGACGAAGTCTGCTTCAGTTTTCGTCACTGCTTGTCGCAGTTGCCTTGCAAATGGTGACGCCGTGTATGCTGTTAAAAGGTCTCAGCTATAATAACATGAAAGATGCAGAAAGCTGCAGCTACAACTATTTATAGGAATCGTGTTTTAATCGGTGGGTGCACCTGCTGAATCTAATCGGTTGATGAAGTCACAATGTCAATAGCATTAAGGCATTCATCTCATATAAAAATACCCGCTCTAATCTTTCAAAGATTTTTTTATTCATGCAAGTAAATAATTCTACAGTGCTATATGTCCAACATGTCCAAGTCCATCGAGCAGTTCATTGAATTCTAGCTTTGCGAGCACTTCAGCCTAAGACTGCTTTTTAAGATTACTACATCTCTCTCTAGAGTTGTAAACGGGCCTCATTTTGAAGTACAAACCTGACCCGAGGCCGAAACCACAAGCTAGAACCCGGATCGACATTTATTTTGGAAACCTGATTTAGGCCCGAAAGCTAAAGTACCGAGTTAGTCAAGATATGCGCAACTGCAAGGTATTGTTGGCGTAGCAAAGCAAACTTGACTTAAATTATTTACAACCAATCGTTTTTCGTTGAAGATTTAATCAACTTGATTGCTTAAACAGTAACTGGCAGCGAACGTGCCCGTCGTTTCAAAAAATTTTGTATGCAGGCTCGAAATCAGCCCGATACATTTTGACGAACTTAAGCCCCAACCCGGCCTGACCCGAAAAGTCTGGCCCGACTTACAACTCTGGTTTTCTCTGTGCCTGGTACTGCTTTATTAAGGTGCATCCTCGTTAAAGGAGTTGTAGATACTGCTTCAGATTTTGGAAAAATTCATTTCAGCAAACATGTTTTAAATCATTCACACGACACCATTTTGTCGGTTATTTCAGGTAGCTGCTTTGGGAGGGTTCATCTTGTTCGTTGGATTTCTTGCTTTCAACGGCGGATCTCAGCTTTCCATATCGAAAAAAGGCGACGGAGTAATAGTTACCATGGCAGTGATGAACACAGG
>Ga0210059_1013459_pt1 | contig 12234 bp, 10 predicted proteins | sample Ectturendosymbi2_FD_188042 | JGI IMG/M metagenome (GOLD analysis project Ga0210059, IMG submission 188042) | Ecteinascidia turbinata endosymbiont from Florida, USA - Sample 2 (SPAdes) (version 2) | ecosystem: Host-associated > Tunicates > Ascidians > Unclassified | place: Key West, Florida...
CAGGGGGGCGAAGTCCCCCTAGAAAAATGTTCGCCCCCCTGGAAAAATGCGTTGGACATAGTTTACAAATATTGGACATAGTCGAAAAAATTTGGGCCCCTCTCGAAAAACTCTTCGCCCCTCCTGGTGTCCCAAGCTGGTTACGGGCCTGCTACAATGTGTCACTGTAACACACATAAATTAATTAGCGCTCCATGTTAGGAGAGCGGAGCAAAACACAGCACTCAACGCTAAGACAGAGCTGTTCATAACTGCGAAAATATCCGGCAACGCGTTAAAACAGGGGAGTAGAACACACTCAGTAGGCCTACTACGTCAGAGCGGTTCACAACTGCAAAAATATAAGGCTGCGCATTCAAAGAGTGCTATGGCCTGAAATAAGTATTAACTGGGCGGCAAAAATACCGCCCAGTTGTAAAAATTTGTCGCCGAGTATCAGCGAATTTTAGCCATTGGGCGGCACTAAAAGTTTGTACTGCACTTCAGCACTTTCTAAATTTTGTGACTATAACTAAAAACCATACGTGTGTCAGTCCAGCAGTATTAGACGAGTTCTACTGTACTACTTTTTTGGTTTTCAGTACGTTGATTTTTGCGTCCTTAGTACTGTTTTCCGATGATTTCGGGTTTCAGTATGGACATCCACATCCGGATTCACTATCACTTCTCCACTTTTTTTCTTCTTCGGTGGTCAGTGGGCCCCATTCAGCTAAATTTTTGCCCCCTGGCTCAAACCTCTATTTCCGCCACTGGTTGAGGAAGACGCTGAAAACGCAGTGGGCTTGTTCACTGTGCAAGGAACGAGACAGTTTGGAGTAAATGACTTAGCCACAGCTGGTAAAGAAGTCGATAAGAGGATCAGTCTCTACAAGCTTGCTCAGTGCTGTTTGATTTCTTGTCCTCATGATTGCAGAACGAGCTGTCAAGGCAAACCGTAAAGTCGTAAACCAAAGACTGCTCATAGCTCTCAATGGCACAGAAACTGCAAATATGATTCCAGACCCGCACAATATCGTCGCCACGGGAAGTTTTGGTGGACTTAGCTCCCCCAAACAAAGCTCCAACAACATCAATCAGTGGAGTTTTTATCAAATTTTCAGAATGTCAAGCCGCCCTGCACACATGAAAAGCCCCACTTTTGATGAGTTTCTGGGGACGGTTCTGGACTCGCAGTTTGTAGGCCAAAGTTTCTTACCACGAAGAATAGAAGGCTCAACAACACTGATTTGTGTCTATCTTTACACATAATGCGACTTTGTCAAACTTTCTTCCAAAGGGAAAATTTTACCCAAATTTTCAGGAATTTTGCCCGGATTTCCAAATCAATTTATTTGGGGGTGCGCTTGCACCCCCTGTACCCCTACCTCCTACACCAGTGCCAACTTGCTTTGGATGCCCGGGGTCGTCGCCCCGTTTGCCCCTCCTCTGCACGGCCCTGGGTACGGTGGGCTACTTTCAGAAAGCTTGAATAACGTATGGGCAAGTCAGGCTATGTTAACCATGTACGAAATTGAAAAATAAACAAAACATATTGTGACTACACAATCTTTCTTCAATAATTTACTCTTTACTACTGTTGAGTTCGTCTCGGCTCCTCAACATGGAACCTCTTGTGATTCTGCTGTAAGATTCACGACAAGCCGAACGAAGCTGGAAGACGACAACGACTAAAGACATTAAGTCATTAGGACGTTGTCATGTGTACTTGTTTGGTGTGTTGTGGATTTGTACTCTGCACATTTATTGTAAGCCACAGTTGGGGAGAGAGTAATTTAAGATAGTATAGAAAGCATTTGCGCTAAAAATTAACACCGATTTATAAGTAGAATTCCCGATGACAACAGATAAAAATTATAAACATTGATGCGCGACTCCTATTTTGGATTTGCCGTAAGAGCGCAGAACGTAGGTGATCACTAGTGTCGCTATTGCACCGTGTACGATTCGAGATGTGGTCACGTGACCTATGTACGATACATCGTGTTGACCTCAGAAGCGGAATTGCTACGCTTGAGTCAGTCAGTCGTGGGCATACCAGCTAAACTCGACCGTGGGCATACTAAGCGGGTTTAGTCTGATTGGGTATATCAAGTGATCCTATTACCCAATAGAGATTCATGGTTTAGTGGCCATGACGTGGTTGACAATTTGGGTTGCTCTCTCCTCCATGAAAAGAATTGAATTCGTATTTGCCCCTTTTGTTTACAGTAACGTTGATTACGCATTTTAATGCATGTATAACCCCTGTTGTTTCGGAATACATTCTCGTAACCTCGCAGTGCTTAAAGCTATAATAATACAACCATGAGTAAATACAAATTTGTCTGATAGCAAAACTGAGCGTGAAGTCGAACGTAATAGGCGGGTCTAAGTTTCTTAAGTTATCAACTTGGGCGTGCCTTGAACACTCCGACCAAAATTTGCCAGTGCTCTCGCGAAGTTGTTCTAAACGTGTGCTGTTCTTCTTTAGAAGGGAACTGCCACACCACACAACTGTTTAAGATGGAACAAATCTATACATTTCTCTGTTCATTTACATCGTTTATTCTTGAATGTTCAACGTAATCAATAGTTCTTAAATGCAAGAATTGTCAAGGACGGCGTAAAATATTCAAGGACAAAAAGATGTTTTTCAAGAATCAAGGACATAACGCGCTTTGATGGCAAATTCAAGGACAGTCCTTGGCGCTCAAGGACGTCTGGCAACCTTAGGCAAAGCGTACATTGGAAGGTTGGGTGTTCGACCCACGGCCATTGAGTGTTTCTGCAGCGCTCCTTGGGCAAGAGCGTTAACCTCAACCGCCCCAGCAAGAAGCACAATTCAGCTTTTGGCCTGCCGCCAATTGCCGTTACCAAAAATAAAAAAGTTTCGGATTCAGCTTTAAGTCATGTGACAAACATCATACGCTAATCCAAGTATGTTGTCCTTGACACACGACCAAGCGGGTTCGCGTAATGGCAAAATAGCTGCAGTGCTTTTGCCATGTTTTTTTGTGAGAGTTCATCACACAAAATCGTTTTTCAAGTTTGAGCAAAAATCCTTCGCACCCCCAAAATTTTGCTTGCTCCCACACCTATGACAAGGAAGTTCCTAAACTTCTGGCAGAGAACACAAAGGTAAAATTATAGTTTGGGGATGTGAGGCGCAAATACGACTCCTCGACAAGAAACGGTGCCTAAGAAGCACGAACAGCAATAGCCAAGAGACTCTATTTTCAATTCAGGTAAAGTAGAATTGGCCTAATTCGTCACCTCAAGGGGATTAGAAAAAAGTGACAAATTATACAAACAGGTGAAACTCTATCATAGAAGCTCGTATACTTCATCATAGTAACACGTATACATACATACACAGTGCTCTTATTTGCAGTAAAATATAAGTTTATGACGTTGTGGTTGAATACAACAATTCCTCTGCGCTATCTGGACTCCTCCATTTCATCAAGCACCTTTAATGAACTTTTACGCGTTCTCTCAATGGGGAGTCGGGTAACGCTCCGCACCTCGTGTATAAAATCGATAAGCAAATTGAAGCGCAGCAATTCTCAGATGAAGATCCTTAATTTGTTTGAATTCCCACACGTACTAGCTGCTTAGACATCTAAAGCGAAACCGCAAATGACGAATTAGACGAACAAACGCTTCTCAGGGATAGAAAGAGGTGACGAATTAGGCGAACAGAAATGTACACAAAAGATAGGAATTCTGCCGGGATCGACGAATTAGACTAGTTCTACTGTAATTGGCTCTTGACCTCGAGCTAATTACTGCCAGATGTGGATGACCGCACATGCAACGTCTACCAACACAGCGCTTGAAGCTGCCCCAGCAACGACAAAGTGACAACAGAACGATCTCGGCAAGTGGTCTCTATTTTCACTTGTGGACTATGTGAATGAGTTAAATGTTTGCTGACTGTTATCGAACCTCAGGTCTTTTTGTGACGGAATCTGATTGCAACATCATCAAGCTTCTCGTTTCTGGGACCACAGTCACCCTTGGCATTGTCGTGGGTGGCGACTGTCCTCGGGGCCAATTATCCATCCACTATCCAGGTGGCTGTTGTCCTGATGCCAAGTTTCTCGTGAAACGCTTTTAAACAATTGAAAATTTTTTTATAAATGCTTTTTAGTCAAATTATTTGCGCTAATACGTAGAAATTGATCCAGTCAACCAGGGCCCAGAGGTGGCACCGGATCCAGAGTCGACTCCGGCAGGATTCTGCGTTTTTCTTTCGGACCCGGAGTCAGAAATTTGTGAAAAACCGGATCCGGAGTCACTTTTCCATTTCGGCAGTAGGAGTCTGTGTGGTCATTTCTTAAGTAAAAACATGGGTAAATTTCGGTTGGAATGATGATTGTAGCCGGAGTCTGATTCTCAAATTTGAAAAATTGCAAGACCCGGATTCAAAAATTTGGAACAGGAGCGGAGTCTGTAAGTGACTCCGGCCACCTCTGCCAGGGCCGGTGCTAAGAATTGCGGGGGCCCAATTAGAAAATTGATGGCGGTTTCCAAGTCTGTAGATAAGTAAATATTCACCTGCTTATATTTTGTGTAGCATGTTCGTCTGTAACCAAAAATAGGCTTGATATACTAAAATTTTGAAAGACTACGAGAGCTTTATTTAATTATTTTTTAAATAGGCCTACCCAATATAACAATTACAAACAACACTTACACACAGGTCTTTACTTTTTTGCGGATTTAACCTAAGGTAACCTCGCGCGATGAAAACGCTGGAAACACTACTCGTTTCCGCGTTAAGGTAGCAACTACCGATTCGCCTGGCATGAAGCGGCTCGGATAAAACGCTGATTTGATCAGTCGGTCGGCAGCGACCTCGTCGCCTAGCGGACATGTTTCAGGGCTCGTATGCCAATGATTTTCGGTTCGGCTCTCAGCTTTGGGAGTTTCGTTTTGGTAGTAGTTGTTGGACAAGTATCCATACTTTAAAAAAAAAACTCGGCACGATCCGATGACTGACTCAATTCGGATGATCGTACCACGTGATTTTTGACTGTGTTTACTTCAACGGGAGTCTTACCTAGTGGTTTGCATGTACAGTATTTCTGAGGAGCCTGTACTGAAGATAAGCCACTGTAGGCATCGACTCAACTAGTCCATCGATACTAGACACGCTGTCGAGCGTTATATCGTCACGAACCTACGATGGTTGACCAGCCATCTATATCCCTGGCATATGAGAAAGAGGTTACCCACATCACGCTTACAGCATGTAGCGTGACAGACGGTGAGACCACAGATAGAGGCGCCCATAAAACGGAAAAACACCCCCCTTGAATGTTCCAGGCCTGACCAACCGATGTTGTGAAATACTGAATGAAGTCATGTGGTCGACAACTCACGTACCCGGATCGTCGCCGATTCCATTACCGCACAATGACCGACTTGCGAAAAAGTGCGACACTCTTTCGTCGGGGTCAGTGCGGATGCTCAAACAAATAGTGTGCTGGAAATGAAAGCTGGTGAAAAAGTATTTTCTCTTGTTTCACAGCCGAACGAAAATAGAGACACCGGCTAAGACACCGAATCGCAACACACGAGCGAAGCACGGACTTCACACGTAACACACATTTCGCATGTAAATATTTTATATTTTCAAAAAGAACAACACAGACAGTGAATGCACCAAAATTGTAACAATGATCAGCAAGAGCTTAAACTCTGAAAATAACTATCAGTTCCATGAACGGAAAGAACGCACAACTGACGCCTACGCTGCAAACTAGAAACAATCGGTAACACAAAACATCACTGGTATGTAAAAGAAATGCAAGCGAGCTGGTTTAACACACCATGTCTGCATTTCATGAGCACATCATACCGGTGTAGTGCAATGTTAAAATCTTCAATAAAATTCATCAACTTCGAAATGACACCATGTATATCCCCTCACGCAGTCATGACTGGTACTGTGATCGAATCAAGCGAGACAGCAGTGCGAAGGTGAAATGTCATTCGTTCCTCGTACGAATTTCATGGCTCACAGGAATTCGCAGCGGTTAGCAACGCCAATGCAAAAATTTCGAAAACAAGCCACTTTTATTTTCACTGAAACCAAAGTGGGATGTGGCCACAGAAAAACGGCGCAGCTAGTGGTCGGCATAGCATCTTTCTGACGGAACGCGTGCAAATATACGTAAAACTCAAATAATTGGATCAATCCCAGGCTTCGACAATTGAGCCTAACAATTGATTAGCACGCTCAAAAATATTGAAAGCTTATAATATGAATAATGGTGAAGTGTCGGCTGGCACAACCTCAAAAGAGGGCCAATAACAATGAGATCACGAGTTGGTTGACCAGGGGCGTAACGAAGTTAGACGGTGCCCGGGGCAAGAAACAAGTTTGGCGTCCCCATGTTCGAACTTGAGGTCTTTCGGAAAAGTACTGTACTTGTGACATTGCTGGGACTTTTCGGCGTCCCCCGCAGTGATTGTGCGATGGGGAATTGTGCCCCCCTTGCCTCCCCTCGTTACGCCCCTGGGGTTGACCATATAAGGCTGTGTTGCACTTTGCCAGTCGGTTGGAATTTCATTAATATGAAGTGTTTTCGAACATTCGCCAAATACTCGGCAATTTTAGGTGGTGAACGACCTTTGTCATGCTTATACTAGCGGTTAACTACTGGAAAGTAGCTATTTCTGAAAACATTTTCTGTAAAACAATTGTCTCAGCCTGACAACGCACTATCAAAGCGAGAAGCTTTATCATTCTAGTTCTAATCAGCACCCCAACACAGGCTTGCCTCAGAGGCGACAACGTTCGTATTACTTGCATGAAACAGACCCGGAGACAACTTGTGCGGAACGAAAAAAAATCGCTTATCTACAAACATAGCTCTGAGTTCAATTAAAGTAGATCATAGAAATAATCCAAACCCTGACCAATTTCCCAAATTGCAACACCTGTTCCAAGTTCTTCGGCAAGTTTCAAGCGCGCGTGTATTGACTGCAAACAGATGTTCAATTGGTTAACACACAGAGTACAGACCCTTAACATCTACCGATATACCACTTGCATATTTTGCAGCGAACGCGTGTATGTTTGCTATTGAGTCAACATGCTCAGTTGCATGCGCGTGAAATAAACCGGCATTGACACATGGAACAGTTTGCTTTGGTGTTGCACTCCAAGGCCAATCAACAGAGGAAGTCAACTCTCTCATGCTGACTAGTATCGATCGAAAGAATGTTTGTTCGACCACGACAGTATTAATTTCCACGCTTTCACAAAAAGACAATAATGTGATTGCATAAGAAAACAGAGAATTAAAAATATGAACACAATGACTGAATTCATATTTAACCTTTTCTTCTGCCAGCCGCAACACGCAATTATAATGGCGAAACAAATCGTAAATAAGTTGGCTATCGTTCGGATTCGTGTTTCTACCGGTTGAACTCGTGTTGCTCAACACGCCACGTTTTTGTGTATTACCAAGTTCACTACGTCTTCACCTCACAAATAAAATAATAAAACATTTGTCGCAAACAGAGCAGCATGAGCTTATCTAACCCAGCCAAACGCGTTTCTCCGCACTGAAGTGAGAAAACCGTAGACGGAAAAAACATTCTAAATGCTTTTGTCAAACGATTAAAATAATCAGACCATTCTAAAACTTTTCCAAGCTCACCTGAAGCGTAGGATACATGATGACAATGCTGCCTTCGCTACCTGGAACTTGCTGGTGCACAATGTGTTCTTGAATGGTTGGCTCCCAAACGAATTTTGAATCGAGGCCTTGCAAGGCCTCCACATACCTTAAGGGAACGCACACATGTTACGTGCAAGTGTTCATTTATCATTTAAAACATTCGGATGCAGTGTCGTATCGAGTGTATGGCAGGCAGGCACGTGCCATGGGCGCAACTTTGAGGGGGTGCAAAAATTTCTTGGCAAAAATTGAAACTTTTACTTACAGTTTCTTTAACCTCTATTTTGCGCCCCATACAACCGTAAACTGCAAAACTGCATCAACATCGCGCGCTCGCATCTACAGTAATGTATGAAGTCGTGCGTGTTGCGTCAGCAAGCATTATGACAAAACTGCGGTAAATACGACGGTCAGACATTGTGACAGAACAAGAAGGCTCGCATGCCATATCTACAACATGGTGCCACTCCCGGTGTTTTCCACTAGATCTAGTGTTTTTGCATTTCATCTAGCGTTCTAGTGGTTTTTCATAGCTATCTAGTGTTTTTTTATGAGTGAGGTGACTATAATGTAATTACATAGTTTTGTGTAATTGTAAATTAATTGAGACTTTTTGATTTTGTGCAGGTGTAATTTGCTAAAAATCTTACCTAAGTGCATCTCAAAGTACACAAGAGCATATAATCTGTTTTGAGTTAATCCGCTGCGAAGTCACTAGCAGTGTTTCCTCCAAGAAAATTCTACACTGAGCAAACGTTTATTTTGTTGCGCACGAAGCGCATACAACCGCGCAACCATGCAGAGCACACAAACAGTGAAGCGTTCCCAGCGTTAATAGGACTATGCGCGTTGGAAGTGCGAGAGAATGAGATAGCACTACGCAATTGTGTGGTGCTGCTGCGCAATTGCACACCTTAAAGGGAACACTGGTCACTAGGTTCTTAAAATGATTGTAGCCATGTTAAAAGTTATAAAACAGAGGTGCCATTTTCCAATTGGCCCAAGTTTCGCATTTCAGGGCACAAGGAATGTGTCAAGAGCAACGGCGTAGATGTGTGGTTGGTCTTTTTACTCTCTGTGGTAACTTACCATGTGAAAAGGTGTTGCACTTCAAGTCGTATTGAAAGAATTCGAGGCGTAAAGGAACAATCGTTTGTGTGTGTGCGCGCGTGTGCGTTCTAGGGACCAACTGGTCTGAGACAAACAAATAAATACATAACACCCTCCTGTTCTTATAGTACAACACCAATTTCCTTGTAATCTGACAAATCTGTAACGCATTCGTAATCTAGTGTTTTTTATGAATCTAGTGTTTTCTATCATCAAATCTAAACTCTTCCGTAACAACAGTGGCAACACTGGTCTACAAGACATCCTTCTCACGCTATAAGAAAGGTGAAGTCACTCCGCACTGCTGTATTTCAGGCAAGAAGATATCAGTCAGCATCTGGTTGAGACGAAGTGCGGATGTGAGAATCTGACTATGATGCAAATAACTGGTGTTGAGTTCATATACAGAAATTACTTTAAACTGATGCAAACTACTGCCCACTCCGACTCTACGAAACTTCTTCAATGGCCACTAGTGTCCGATAAAAAGGCTGAACACAATGTCCCAGTCCAGAGACTAAGGTAGATAACATTAGTCCTCGAAAAATCAGCAGTTCGTATTGTTACGGTATTGTACCAGTTGAGTAAAAATGTTAACTCACTAAAGAAGTGATTTGTCACTCGTGAGTTTCTGCTCGATAGCCAAGGCCTTTGTACAGTCCTGACTGTGAAAAACTAAAACCTATGTGTGGCACTTTAGGAGCTGTGTACAGTTTACATGCAGATGGCAAGCAATTATGTGAGAATATTCTAGAATAGATTGAAAAATGGTAGTTTCAAGCCGCGCAACTTAAAATCATCGCATCCTGAAGACTTCTTGACATTCTTCGAATTGCTTTGCAAAAAATGCTGACGATGGCAGTATCTCTTACAAGCTGCGAGTGATCATTCGGAAGATTGCGTTATCTAGCTTTGATGACAATACAAAAGGGGCATTTTGTGTAATTTAACCGGAAAGGGCTGGATATTTAATGTATCGATGGAATTGTGTTTTTCGAACACAAGTGGTACATCATTTGCATTAAAATTTATTGTACAATCCGACTTAAATGTGTTTCTTTATCAAAGAAATTGTTGTTTGCAGTTGCAATGTTGTTTTGACTTTTTTTTAAGATATAAGCTTTGTCAGGCAACAGCATGTAAGCCTATAAATTATGATAGCGATATTATTTGAATGTTTTGATATTCTTCATAGTAAAAACAATTGAGTATAGAAGTATGGCCCTTGTGGATAACTTTTATTTTATATGCTGAAAATTTTAAAACAAAAATAAACACAAATATTTTCCGTTTCAAAGCATTTATTTTCTTCATGGTTTAACTTTCGTGAAAATTGTGCCTATATCTAAGATTTAAATTATTAGAAAGACGCACATTTAAACTTTGCCATGGCCGCCATTTTATAGCTACACCAATGTTCGGATGACAAGCAAAATTATAGGAAAAGCAATACGCCAATGGTCCTTTCTTAAAATTTATTGGAGGCTAAAATCTTAAAAGTAATCAACAATGCCGTTAGAATTTATTTAAGTCCAGCTATTACTGTATACAAAAACGAAAACTTTGTCTATTCACACAAATAAATACTTACTGATGACCCAGCACAGGAGCACCTCCTTGAGCTGAATACATGTATCCATAAAAATTTAAACCAAGAAGTATTTTCTTTCTGTGTTCTTCATCAGGGTCCAAGTTTTCAACGCAAGCTCGCATCCAGCTCAGCGGAGCGTTGGGTCCAGCTTTGCCAGATCCCACAGAGAAATCATATGTCATTAAGCTTAATCCATCAACCAATGGCGCAAGCTGTTTGAAATGATCTCTGGTGAAGCTTGTGGATTTACCCCTAAAATATTCAAAACATTTTTCGAAATTACATTTGAAATTGTGTTTGACAATGTGGAACTGAAAAACAAAAATACCAGAACCTTGTTACGCCAAACAACGCAATGCTTTAACAAATTTCTTATAAATGACAGGAAGCAACAACCTCGTAACCGGCCAGAGTCCATACTCAGTGAAGCCGGATTAATGTTTTTTTGCCAAATTGTAGCCAAACATGCTCGAGCATCTTTACACATTACGCGCAGGGCTCCCATTGCTGTTTTTTCCACCTAGATCTAGTTTTTTTTAGTCCATCTGTGTGTCTAGGTTTAATTTTGAAAAATCCTACCAAATCTGTTTTTTTTAAGATAAAAATTTGGCAACGACCTATAGTAATTATATAGTAAAATAAACATATATTCTGGTCATTGCAGTGTTCACATGCGATCATCAGGTGAAAAAAGTACTTAAATCGGTGAAACAAAACGTCTTCAGTTGGGTTTACACCAGCATCAATATCATTACCTAATACTGTAGGGTGCTTGCCATCCAGTACAGACAGCCATGCAGTTGCGCGTACATCAGAAGTAAAGGCCGGATTATACCAGACGCGAACGAATAAAAAATAGTGGTATAAACAAGTGTGAAAGATTTGCATTTGTGTAAATGGTTGTTATCCCAGTCGCCAGCTGAAGAATTTGTTGAAACAAAGTTTACAACAGAATGTTCAAATTCTTTGGTTGCCCTAACTATGCAAATTAAAAAACAATTTCCACGGAATTAAGGATTTGAAACTTAGGAAATTTTAGACTCCTTTGCAGCTAAAGATTTCACAAAAGATCCAAGTTAATGGAAAATGTGGCCCTACATTTTGCCCATCTGGTGCCTGAATATCAGCTGGAAGCTAGGTTATTTTCGGTCGTTTTCCTGTCGTAGACCAAAATTTTTTTGAAAGACAAAAAAGTTAAGTCAATTCGGTCATAATGTCCGAAAATATAGATTCGTGAACGCTGTTGTCGCTAATTTAATAGAACCATGAGACAAATGACCAAAACATCTCAGCAAACAAACAGGCTGGAGGTTATATCAAGTTTAAACATGTGTTCTTGTCCAATAAATATTTGATTTCTGGTATAATCAGCATCACATCAAAGATGGCTTAGATAACTCGGAGTTTGCAATACTTTTGATTTAATGGCCATGTTTGCAGTTTGCAACATTTTACTGCATCACTAGAAAAACTATTTTTACTGTTGTTAATCATGTTAAAACAAAAACACACTTGCTAAGACCAAGACTGTAAAGGCAAATGCAAAACAAGCATTGTCACGAAGCTAGCAAAGCAAGCGGCTACTGTATATAGCTTACCTAAGCCTGAAAAGTGAGAGATGTCAACAATGGAGTATGTTAGCAGCATTACTGGTTAATATACAGGGTGTTTCACTATTGTTGAAACAAAGCGATTGGGCACAGATCCAGGATTTTAAATGATACCAAAATGATGATTACATTTATTGAAAGGTGAAAAGATAACATTTTATAATCTGCAACTGTTTGTCCTCAAATCAGAAATAATATGTCAAGAAGAGTCCTAGAGTACATGCTCCAGATGTCGGACTCCGAG
>Ga0210059_1013460_pt1 | contig 12233 bp, 8 predicted proteins | sample Ectturendosymbi2_FD_188042 | JGI IMG/M metagenome (GOLD analysis project Ga0210059, IMG submission 188042) | Ecteinascidia turbinata endosymbiont from Florida, USA - Sample 2 (SPAdes) (version 2) | ecosystem: Host-associated > Tunicates > Ascidians > Unclassified | place: Key West, Florida...
TTTATTGTGGTGTAAATTTGATGGCCGAATTATTGCAAATTTGTTGAGGTTATTGTTTTGAAGAGGTTGCAGTCTGCTGGATGATCAACACAGTTGCGTGGGAGTGCTGGGTCGCAACCGGTATCTATCGTGGTTTGCTCAGTTCCGCAAGGAGTTGAGCATGGCAGAGAAAGTGTAAACTGAGCAATGATTTTATGACGTCATCATGTTCAGTTAACCGTGTTACGGTCGTGGTGGAGCGCAGATATACAGCAAAGCACTAACACGAGAATTGAGCACGTTTGCAAACGTTGGAGCGGAAATTTGCTCGTTCTGACTAGAGGGTTCTTTGTTGCAAATGAAATTTATATGGGGTTTCTCCTGAATTCTCAAGCACAGGGTGTATTTGCCAAACATGAACAATCTACCCAAACACCATGGCGCGGGGACCCAGAGGTGCGGGGCCTATTGCAGCTGCATCAGTTGCATCGGCTTAAGGCCGACCCTGGTAATATATTCATGTTTTTACTTAAGAAGTGACCACACAGACTCCTGCCACTGTCGAAATGGAAAAGTGACTCTGGATCCGTGTCTGGTTTTCACAAATTTTAGACTCCGTATACAGGTCCGAAAGTAAATCGCAGAATCCTGCAGGAGTCGACTCTGGCACTCCTGATCCGGTACCACCTCTGTTAGGTCTGTGGCAGAGGTGGCCTGAGTCACTTTTTCAGACTCCGACTCCGCTCCTGTTCCAAAATTTTTGCATCCGTGTTCGGCAATTTTTCAAATTTGAGAATGCGACTCCTGTTCAGACTCCGGCTACAGTCATCGATCAAATCGTAATTTACCCATGTTTTTACTTAAGGAATGACCACACAGATTCCTATTACTGTTGAAATTGAAAAGTGACACAGATTCCTATTACTGTTGAAATTGAAAACAGATTCCTATTACTGTTGAAATTGAAAACCGGATCCGGTGTCAAGCGAAATTTCTGACCTGTTATTGTTTTTCACTTATTTTGCTTCTCAGAATAAAGAAATAAAGTCTGGCAATTAGTTTTTTCATGTGTGTTGTGTAAATCAAAACATTTTGGTTAGATGTCAGGTATCCACAACAAGCTATAGCACGTGAATGGTATGGCATGGTTTCATGCATGTTTGTGACTCAAATCATGAAATAACACGAAGCACCAGGCGGAAATACAATAACATCAAAGATCACTAGTTGATTATATAGTCATGAAAAAATACAAAAAATAGGAAATTTCACGTTTCGCAGCTTAGTAATCGTGTTCTGGCATGTTCAATCACAAGGGGTTGACGAAAGACCGCCTGGGTCAAGTTCTCAGCCAGCCCTGCTACTAGCACCAACCAAATTTTAATTGAAGACGTTTTACAAGTAGCAATAAAAGTAATGAAAAACGTCAAATGAACGTCAGGTAAAATAAGCATTAAAATAACAACAAAAAACAGTGGGGCAAAGCATGCCTACGTACAGGGGGTGGGGTGAATAACTAAAGAGATAGATAGGAGGGAAAATAGTGGCATCAGCGCAACATTACAAAATGTTACAAGCATATAAAACGAAGATCAAACAGAATGTGACAAGCATATAAAACGAAGATGAACAGGAAGTCTGGCAAGGTAGCAGGACTTTTTCATATTTTTTGCCAAATGAATAAGGCGAAGACGATTTCAATTTTTCCGGAATGTTAGATCAAATTTTCGGACCAATATGCTTCAAAGAAAGCTGACCCAGAGTTGTTTTCATTCTGGGTAAATAATATTTTTGCAGAGAAGCAAGTCTTATTTGATATTTGTGGACTGATGCAATCTCGGCAAAGTAGTTATCAAAGTGATTAGGTAATCCACCATTATGAAAGGAGTACATGAATTTGGCAACTGACAATTGAAATAAATCAGGTATCTCTAAAATTTTGTGCTTGGAATAAAGCACAGTTGTTTTATTTTTTTTTATATTCAAGTGTTCTTACAGCTTTATTTTGCAATCTAATTAAAGGGAGTAAAGTCGTCTTGTTGGCCCTTCCCCAGTTAAGTACTGAATAAGTTAGAAAGGAATGGAACAGAGCAAAGTAAAGATATTTGAGCACTGAAATGTTGGTATAGTGTTTTAATTTGAACAACAACCCACATGATTTGGAGAGCTATGTTACCAACTTTTCAATATGAGGCTTCCAATTAAGTTTATCATTAAGCATAACGCCAAGATATTTTAAGCTGCTTTGTTTTGATATTGGGTAATGATTAATTGACACTGAAAAATTGATATTTTTGTAGTTGTTCATGAGCATGAAATTGCTTTTGGAATAATTGATATATAATTTGTTAGCACGAACCAAGCGATCGATTTTTTTGAGCTCATGGTTAACTGTTTTTTCTAAGATTTCGTGGTTTTCCCCCGAAATATGCAGATTGATAACATCAGCATATAAAACAGTATTAAAGGTGGAGGCTTTTACAATGTCATTTATATATATAAGGAATAGTAAATAACCAACAACTGATCCCTGGGGCACGCCACATGTTACATTCAAAACAGAAGATTTAGTATCTCCTATTTTAGTACATTGAAACCTGTTCTCCAAGTAAGAAGCAAGTAGTTTTAGGAGTCTTCCTTTTACTCCATAGTAAAACAATTTTTCAAGTAATATATGATGATCACAGTCAAAGGATTTGCTTAGGTCTAGAAACAGAGCACAAGTAATTAATTTGTTATATTTATTACAAATCATGTCATCATAGATGGCAGCAATTGCTAATTCAGTAGAGTGATTGGTACGGATGCCATATTGGTGTGGGCTCAGCATACAATTACTGGTGACAAAAGAGTACAATCTGCTGTAAATTACTTTTTCAAAAACTTTGGAGAGAATTGGAAGTATGGATATTGGCCTATAATCGTTTGGGGATTTGGGAGAAGTTATTTTAGGAATGGGTGTAATTATTGCAATTTTTGGAAGATTGGGAAATTCACCTCTTGCCATACATGTATTAAAAAATTCAGATAACAATGAGGACAAACTACTGGACGAAATTTTTAAAAACTTTGCTGGGATGTCATAGGTGTTAGATGTTGTTTTGCATTTTAGCGATGCAATTATTTGTCTGATTTCATCAGCACTGGTTGGTGGGAATGTAGACAAATTGGGGAGAGACTCAATAAGAAAGTCATTAAAAGTTGCAGGGGGAGGGTCAATTTTGGAGGATATGTTTTTGCCAATTTCGGAAAAATGTATATTTAGTTCCTCACAATGGTTTTGATTGTTAAGATCACTATTGTAGGTTTCTGCATCTGTCTTGCTTTTTTTGGTTTTGTAGAAATAATTTCATTAATAACTTTCCAGGTTTTTTGACATCATTTCTACAGTTTTCAAATTTTGATCTATAGTAGTTTTGTTTTAGGGATTATTTGAGGTGAGTTATTTTAGTTCTGTAAAATTTGTACTTGGCTGAAATTGATGGGTTGTTTGTTGATAACATTTTTTTATACAAGGCATTCTTTTTAGAGATAGATATTAGCAAACCTTTGGTCAACCAAGGTTTGTGGAAGGAACGAGTTTCTTTTCTAGAAGCAAACCTAAGGGGAGCATGTTGGTCAAGAATGTTGTTAAACAAGAATAAAATTGTTACAAGTGATGTTGACATTACTGTTGTTTTGGTTGTGAAAGTCAAGATAAAAAAAAACAATGTTAAGATCTTCCAGAAAAGATGGCAAGTCAAAATTGTTTAAACAGCGAATTTTTGGTCTGTATTTTTTGGCACATTTGGGATGGAAATTTAAGTTTGCAAAAATGGGGAGATGGTCAGAGATGTCATAGTGTGCAATTCCAGTGGTGGTGTTGTCATCAATTATATTTGTGTATATATGATCAAGTAGGGAGGGTTGTTGGGTAGAAGAAAATCTGGTGGGCTTGTTTGTAAGAGATATGCAGCCGAGACTCAGAATACTGTTAACATAATCAGTAATGTGTGTGTCAATCTGGTACTTCAAAAAATTAAAATTTATCTCGCCTCCAATTACGTAATTACTCTTTTCAGAGTGAATAATTTCAAGTAGATTAGTGAATGCAAGCTGAAAAGCTTGTGAGTTAGGAGAAGGGTGTCTCCAACAACACATTTTTTGCCACTAATATTATTTGACTTCACTTTAATGAAAAGACTTTCACATCCATCTATAGGTTATTCCAAGTCTTGTCTAACAGTATGCTGCAGTTTTGTTTTTACGTACAGGCCAACACCTCCAGCATTGGTGGAATCAACATGAACAAAGTTGTAGTTAGGAATTTGTATATTTGTACAACACTATGATTTCAATTTGGATTCTGATATTGCTATAAAATCAATTATGAACTGCTGTGTCGTAGCGTTAAGTGCATTTTCCTCCGATATCCTAACGTGGAGCACTGATATGTTAGTTTATATTCAGTACCAAGGGCGTGCGAGAGGAAGGGGCGTGGATTAAACCCCCTCCCCTTGAGCTTGATATTTTACAAAAACTTTATTACCTTCGCAAAGGAGATTAATTGTTTTCGTATACTTTCGCTTGTTAATTTGTCAACTTAATGCAAATAACAAAGTATGAATTTGCATGCAAATTTCAAGGAACATTTTTAATGGGCAAAAAGTAATAATTAGGTTTCGGTAGGAATCTGGGTTATCGCTGGGTGCGAAATCTGGGTGCAAAAACCATCTCACCACTTTTTGCAGACCTTTCGTCCATTAGGCTATGCATGTTTAAGATTGTGTTCGGCGATAGTTCACTTTATCCAAAAAATTACATTTATTTTGTCTCCTAAGGTTGATCAGTGCAAGCGTTGACCACATTAGCTGCATTAGGCCTACCGATTTCTGCAGCATGATAGAACTGTTGCACGAGCTGAAAAACAGCAGTTGTGTCTCAGCAGGAAAAAAGGAAAACTAAACGTTTGCTGGAGTTCTATAAATAACAACAAAATCGAAAGTTTTCTTGCGTACTTTATGCGCATTCTCAATTCTTGTGCAGTTCGTCAAGACTCGATTTTTTAAACCGGGGTGTGCGCCAGCCAGTATTTATGCTCGACTGCACGTATTCGACAAGACATTAGAGCAGCCTCATTTTTTGTTGTAAATTGCCCTGACGAATTGATGAGTGTCTTGTACTCCCCTGTTTTAACGCGCAAACTGATATTTTTGCAGTTACGAACTGTTGTATTGCAGCGTTGAGTGTTGGGGGTATTTTCCTCCGATAGCCTAATAGTTTATCTTCAGTGCAATGACACATAAAATAAGGAGAGGGGATGTATAGAAAAATGTGCATATTATGTCAACAAACTTCGCCAAAACGTTGATTTGGAAACAGGACTATGACGTCAAATTGTGACGTCACAATCAGCGCATGCCAAATACAAATGACTACCCTATGCCACTGAATGAAACCCCCGCCATGAAAATTTCTGCGTACGCCACTGACTTTTACCATTTGAAATTTTCGGACTTAGTCCTTGTTCTAAATTATTTTTCTTTTTCTCACCCTAACCCAAACCCTAACCCGACATAATTACCTAAACACGAATTCCTAAGCCATAATAATCAGTTTTATCAGCGTACTTGGTATGAAGAATATTACATTGTGCATGCTTACATGGTTTGAGGTCAGAAATTTCGCTTGACACTGGGTCCGATTTTTCCCAAATATTTGACTCTTGGTCAGAAAGAAAAACGCAGAATCTTGTCGGAGTCCACTCCGGTAATCCGGATCCGGTCCCACCTATGGTCTGTGCCGTGGAAGCAGTGCAGGCTAGTGTTTCTAAAACTTTTTTATTCCATCGCCCCCTTTTCATTTTCGACACGTCGTTTTCGGCCCCGGAGCCTCGTAAAGAAACACGAGGTAGTAAATTTAAATAATTTTATTTATGGAAAGTATTAAATAGCTGAACCAATCTATTAAAAAACTGCATTAAGTTATTGTATTACGGCGCTAATATTGCGTTCAGAATTCTTGTGAAAATAATCTAGACTTGCGGAACCGGAACGCCGGAGATGGGCATTTTGCTTGGAGCCAGAGTTGAAATAAAAAGGCAGGAGCTATGGCCATTTGAGAGATGAGAGCTATGACATCCGGCTCCGGGTCCCTTCCTAGATACTAAGCGTTTTGCCAAATAGAGTTACGTGTGCTCTTTATAAAGTTTATAGCACAGCAAATGCGATCATCACGATTTACAATAATTGCAACACCAGAATGCAACAATTGGTAGTGAAGGTGCATTGCTTTGCATAGCACTACAACTACAACAAGTACTACATTTAAGGGTATACTATAGCACTCAATTCAACAATATAAACAAATATGGACTTTTCCTGAAGTTTTCATCTGTGGAAATAAATCTGTGTTTTCAGCACGGTAACCAGTTCCCATGCTAAATTAATTCAATTGTGATTTACTTTGCGATTGAGTGCAAAAGATAAGAAATCAGACGTTTTAAGCTTAGTTAGTAACCAACTAAGTTACCGTATTTTTGAAAAGTCAAATATGAATTTCTTGCTAGGTGTCAAACTTTTCATTCGAACAAAGTGCTTTCAAACACATCTTCGTATTTGTGTTAACGCAAATCTATGTGTGTGTTTGAAAGAACACATGACAGTCCACTGTGTGTTTTGCGCTCTTTTTATGGTTTGCCTGGGCAGTGCTGTTAGCTGCAATCGTCAAACTGCAACAGACAAAGCATTTCAACGAGTGCAAAACTCTTGGTCAATTGGGTCTAGTCTGTGTTTAAATGCTCGGACTCAAATGTAGTTTTCCAAAGAACCATTTTATTGATCCTGGTCGTAAGAAATGATAAAAGTTCCTCAGGCATTGACGGTAAAAGCAGTGACTGCCCTTCCAAAAATTGTTTATATTACCGTTATCTTCACTTGAGATTTGTTTCTGCTAGTAACTGTTCTCTGAATTGTCTGCATCTGCAATTGTTGTTTTTTCGCTGATTTCCTCATGGTAAGAACGTTGCGTGTAAAAAAACTAGTACTACCAGATGGATAACACTAATTGGAGGGCCGGTGGGCCGGGCGGGCTGGAGGGCCATGTTTCCAAATGAAAATCGTGAACTGTCGGCGGGCTGCACAGAAGACAAGACAGAAGGGCGAGCCGGCGGGCTGCACAAAAAGGCGGTGCGGCGGACTGCGAAAAAGGGCGGGGCGGGCTGCAGAAAAGGGCAGCCCTCCCGACCGCTCTTTCCCGCAGCCCAGTTTAATGTGCAGCCCACTGGACCCCCTAATGTGCAACCCACCGGCCAGTTCTGTAGTGCAGCCTCCCGGCTCGCTCTTCTGTGCAGCTCGCCAGCCCGCGGATAATTCATGTTTTTCATTTGGTAACACGGCCCTACAGCCCGCCCTCCGCTTAGTTTTATCCCTACCAGATTAAATTACTCTGAAAGGTTTGGCATATTCTCTTCTCATAGTTTTGTGTACTTGATTTAATTCATTTTCCACGGAACTTGAGGAATAGCGAGACAATTAAAATATTGATGTGTGAAAACAAACATAAGCCAGAGCCACACTCAATGAAAACGAAAAGCTCCGGAGCTGGAGCCATGTTCATGAAAAGAAGAGCTCCGGAGCCAGAGCTGTGTCATTTCTATGATAGCTTCGTAGCCCTGAAATAGTCCACACTGTAGCAGGGCACGTAGACGATTCAGAGTAAAATTTAATAGATAAATATTGCTTTAGCAACAACCTCAAACGATTATCATAGTAAATTAACATCTGCAAGAAACTGACAAGTGATAATAGTAGGCTACTGAAGTTAACTCAATGATCGATTGGTGATTGAACATTTTCTCGCCCTTTGCTTTTTGTTGTTTTTCCCCCTTATTGTCCCCTTTGTTTTTTCCCCCCTTGCTCATCAAAATCGTCCCCAAGGGGTCGATTCCACCCACTTTGAGAACCACTGCTGTAGACTGTAGAAGTACAGTTTTAGCCTTAGCTAGCCTTTTACTTATAGTTACTGTATGCTATTTCCCATGTAGCATTTTCATTCACGGTATTTTTTATTTTCTTTGAAAAGAGGTTATGGTTACATCCAAATGCTTTACTGTGTTTATTTATGAGCTGTCTTTAATTTTTCAGTCTGCAGTAGTTTTGGAAATAATGAGAAAGGCAGTGGTTGTGTTGGTGAGCAACACAAAGGCGGGTATAACTTTGGATCTGCTGGTCTAATCCTAACAAAATTGATTTCTATTCCCATGTTTTCTCAGTTAAGCTTTATGAATATGTAGCGTAGTTTAAATTTATTTAAAACCAATACTTTTCATGATAATTGTGATTTTACCCTCAAAATTGTTTGCTGCATTTAACAGTCCTTTAACACGTTATTACCAATGTGTCACCGTCCCAAGGTGTCGTTTTTGATAACAAGTGACTTTTAAATTCAATTTTTGCAAAAAGTTCACATCTGGTGAGTTTTAAGATTTATTGACTTTTCTTAAAAGACTTCTCAAAAATATGACTGGTGTAATGCGGTTCGATTGTTGTGACAGTTAGTTGATCTCTTTAATTTTTGCACCCTGCTGTTCACCAAAGTATCATTTTGGACACCCAATGGCTGGGTATAGCCAAATTTCATAAATGTAACACATAAAAACCAAACATACCCAGGAATATTGGATGACCCAAAAGGGTAATAGAGAACCCAAAAACAGAGAGCCATTGAACCAAGTAATGGGAAAGAATCAGGCATAAAGTTCACACAAAAACAGAGTATGCAGAAAAAACAAAGTGACAAAAATATTTACACAAATTACAGAAATAATACATAAAAGGGTAGGGAATAATATGATTTTTAAAAAAGTTAAAGCAATTGTTTTATAGTGCATACATAATGTAGATCAGAGATTACCAGCCTTTTTGAAACTGCGAGCTACTTTGTAGCGATTAATGCGAAGGGTTACTAATTTGATCCACATTTCTGAAATAAAAATTTTGCTCAATTTACCTTCAATTATTTTATTGTTTATATTTGTTAATGTGAAGATACTGATCATGCTAATGTTATTTTTAAAACAGGCCCGCGGGCGACATACATGGTCTTTACGGGCGACCTGTTGCCTGCTGCACCATGTTGGTGACCCCTGATATAGATCAACATAACACAGATGATAGTGGGCAAGCAATGGGTGAAGAGTTGAGGCATGTACAGATGTGCAGTTGAAGCAAGCACATAGGTGAAGGAGGCGAGCAGCTATAATAAGGGTTGTGAGGCAGAGAGCACTGCAGTTACATAACATTACATGACAAAAACAAGTAAGAAAGGCAGAAAATAATGTTTGTACATATAAACCATGAATAAATAATAATTTACCTATGGACCATAAATGGGGTGAGTTCCATGGATGAGTTATGTCTAACCAGATGCAATTGCATGGTGTCACCAAATCATGATGTAGAACTGAAGAGACAAGAGTGGTCAGATTACAGTAATATTAGCAGCAAACATTATTCCAATAAGTGTTTGATACATGAAAAACAAAATATGTTTAGTCGAATAGAGAAGTATTTAGTTCTAGAAAAAAAGGTTCACACCTTATGTGAACTAGCTGCTTATTTCACGTATATAACTGGTGTTGTGTTACTGAAACCACACCTCAGCTTTATATGATTGTGGGCCTAGGGATTAAACTGAATGTGCATGAAGTCCTGGAGGTGGACGTCAATTCATTTGCCTTGAAATCCTCGTATTGCAGTAAGGGTGCTCCTCAATAGGGCAAATCTGAGCTTTGTCCTTATAGTTGTCATGACAAATGCACATGGCTCCATGTGTTTTTCAGCTGTTTTTTCTGCCAGTCTTTTATTGACTGTGGTGCATTCTGGTGCCATCCCTCCAGTTGTTTTCAAGACAACACAAGTGGATTGAATCGAGACTTCTCAATGTCAATCACTCTTTGGTTGTACTTATCCTTCTCTTTTTCATGTTATTTGTAGATCTCTGCTAGGGATTTCCCAAAATATGACTGTGAGGTAGGATGTGTGATCCTTATGCCAAAGAAAGTTTTCTCACAGCTATTCCACAGTCCTCATGCAAAGATATCCAAGCTTACATTGTCAGCAATGTTGACTTTTCTCTCAAAGTCGTTTTCGTTGATTGGAAGAAGTGTGGGTTCAGTCTGAACATCTCTACAGACCTCTCTCATTATCTTTGCCTCAGAATCTCTCACTGAGTTGTGCCTCATTGAAGTGAGGCCACCTAGTTTACATATGAGGCTGTGATCCACATAGTTTATCTCTTTCCACAAGCACAGTGGGTGGGTATGCCTTTCACCTTCCATCCATATCTCATGCAGATAGCATACGTGAATTCTTGTTTGTTTAGTGCAAATCCAATCGCTTTGATTAGCATGGCTGACAGGCGAGATCTCCCTTTTTCCATTTGTTCCTTTCATGAGTTGATGTGACTCAGGGGTAAGTTCCTTTAATAGTTTATCATGGTTATTTCAGCATTTTGGGTTCTCCTGCTGTATTCTGTTTTTCGTGTGTCTAGTATATTGTTGGTCTGATTTGTTGTAACCAAGATCAAGTTTTTGAGTGTAGAGTTTGTCTGTTAGTATAGCAGTGATCTGAGTGGAATGGTCGTATTCTGTCTCGGTGATTTCTTAGGATTTGTCAGACCTAGCCCACCATGCCTGAGGGGTTCAAAGCAAGTATTTGTCTTTCTGCATCACTTATCTCTTGTCCTATGAGAGCGGGACACTATCTCTGATGGTGTTTTTCAGTGGTTCAAATAATTCACTCATGTCTGGTACTGTTCTTTGGAAATGTGTCTATCTGGAAGATAATCCTTTGGTGAATGCTGAGTATGCTGCTTGAGGATCATGTTGTGTGTAATTTGATAGCAGCTGAAGGTCTTTCTTTAATTAAACGTATCTCATAAATATAACTCGAACTCATTGGCAGCCGTACTTCATATAAATAAAAGTAATGCGGCCGGCAATAGCAAAATGTTGTACACCCCTGATCTTGTGTATAATTTGATAGTAGCTGAAGGTCTTTTACTCAATCCTCCACTTTGTTTTTAATGTATTGTTCCTTGAATGATTTTGTCCCAATTATCCAGCCAAGGTAACAATCACCATGATTTTGATTTCACCATGATTTTGATTTTGATCCATGATTTTGATTCCCTGGTTTTCGACGTCTGCGCATTTGCTGCACTATCATGACAGTGCCACTAAAGTGACAAACAAGCATTTTATTTGAACCGTGTCGCTGCCAGCAGACCTGAAAGTATATCTACTTCCAATACCAAATATGCAGAGTATTAGAGTATTGCCAACCTCACAGATCTCACGTATTGACTTTAGTCTAATTCCTCCACTCATGTTGTCTAAGACTATGGATACATTAGCACAGAAAAATCATTTAGATACAAGTGGATGTATATCTTGGCTGTAGATACAGCAGTAGATTATGATTCCACATAAACAGTTACAGCCACAAAGGAAACAAGGAAAGGCTACCAAATATGAGAATAGCAGCACAATTGATGCAGTAGACCAGGGGTTTTCAACCCTTTTTTGCTCATGGCCCACTAAACTAGTAAGAAATGGCGTTGGCCCAGATTTCTAGCATTGTCATTGGATTGAAAAGTTAATTTGAAACTGTTTAACAGAAATGGTTCAGATTTGAAGCATTTTACCACAATAGCGTTTAATGTGCGGTTGTAATTTCCACCAAGATAAAGAAAGAAAAGTTGTAACACGCAATTTTGAGTTTATGGTAGAAAAGCTCTGTGGCCTACTGAAAACAGCGTTATGGCCCACAGCCCATAGGTGGAAAACCTTCGCAGTAGACGTTTCAATGCCAATTATCCCTTAAATCAGTACTTCTTAACGCCTTGGCGTCCGCTAGGATTCAGCGATTTTCGCAAAAAAAACAACAGTTTTCGGTTGCCTTACCAACACCCTAGCTCCTCCGCCGATTGCATCAGAGAGCTGTTCAACGGCTCAAACGGATCGGCCGGTCTAATAAATTGCACTTGAAAAAAATTTTATTGGTTGGGGAATGCAGGTTTTTTGTGAGTGACGTCATAAGTGGAGGACTTTTAGGCCACCATGGCCCACTTTGCCTGGCCCTGGGCGCAACCGTTAGGTGGTAGTATTTCGCTGAAGTTTTTACTGGAAACTAGGCTACAATCCGAGTCTTTTGATACTTTGGATGACCTGCTGGGGTTTCGGGTTCAAAAGTTGTGATGTAAGTTAGTAAAAA
>Ga0210059_1013461_pt1 | contig 12233 bp, 9 predicted proteins | sample Ectturendosymbi2_FD_188042 | JGI IMG/M metagenome (GOLD analysis project Ga0210059, IMG submission 188042) | Ecteinascidia turbinata endosymbiont from Florida, USA - Sample 2 (SPAdes) (version 2) | ecosystem: Host-associated > Tunicates > Ascidians > Unclassified | place: Key West, Florida...
TCGAAAGTTTTCTTGCGTACTTTGTGCGCATTCTCAATTCTTGTGTAGTTTAGCAAGGTTCGATTTTTCAAACCGGGGTGTGCGCCAGCCAGTCCACCCGCATTTATTCGATGCTCGACTGCTCATATTCGACAAGACATTAGCGCAGCCTCATTTTTCCGCTGTAAATTGCTCTGACGAATTGATGAGTGTGTTGTACTCCCTTGTTTTAGCGCACCGCCTGATATTTTTGCAGTTACGAACTGTGTATCGTAGCGTTCGGCGTATTTTCCTCCGATAGCCTAACTTGGAGCGCTAATAGGTTATATTCAGTGCAATGACACATAAAATAAGGAGAGTGGATGTTTAGAAAAACGTGCATGTTATGTCAACGAACTTTGCTAAAACGTTGGTTTGGAAACAGGACTGTGACGTCAAATTGTGACGTCACAAACAGCCCACACCAAATACAAATGACTACCCTATGCCACTGAATGAAACCCCCCCCCCATGAAAATTTTCTGCGTACGCCACTGCACAAATATGTCCTGACCACAAATGAAGTCAGAGCGTGACTTAGCAAATCTTATGCGATTAGTAACGCAACAACCTGTTCGAGACCTCGAACCAAAACAGCAAAGCAGGAACTTTATTGATTCAGCGTTCGTGCTTGCGTGAGGTCTGTGCGAATAGCGACGTGTGATTTCAACGCTGCGATCATGTTTCACAACCAATTGCAGGAACGACTTGAAGTCAGTAAAACCGATCTCAAGTATGTACTTTCCATAAGGACTGAGGATGGGTAATTTTACGTGAAATCGATTTCCTATAAAAAATTTGCTGATCGATTCCTTGCTTACACCCATCGTGGAAAGTACATGCTTGAACAGAGATGTGTGCAAGTTTGAATCATCTCAAAAAGACGAAAGCAGATGGCAGTCGACTGATTCCTCGAAAGCATACAGAAACACTGGTGCTTTTAAGTGTTAAACCGATCTCGTGCGATGAAGTCAGGCTTAGGGGAAACACCGAGTGTGTGACAATCGCGCGTCGTAAAGACTGGAATTCACGCTTCAGCAAACGCGAATCTCAAAGAAACTTCGTGTGACGTCGACGATCGTCAGCATCTTTTTCGGGTCGATGAAACGAAACTAAATATAGCTTAATTGAGATTTCCTCGAAAAGGGAAACTTCTTGACTCTACCGCTGGCAGAGAACTGCTTGCCAAGGCTCACTACTGAAAGTGAAGAATGTTCGATGTCTCCACATTCACCGAGATTAAAGATTATGGGGTTTTACGTAACTTTGCCAACTGACAATTGAAAACTGTGAAGGTAGGAGCTTTTTCAGCGGAATCTATTTTTAACCTTATCATTACATTAATGTCGAGGTTTTCGCTTTTGTTCCACGTCTATTCATATAACCAAGTCAAAAAGACCCAGTTGCTTTTCAAGTCTTGTTTGAGACTTCACTAAGTTTGTCGAGAATGACTTCCATCGTCGCAAGAGTAAAAACAAGCGAAAATATTTACCAGTGCGCACCTCATAAAAATATTTTCCATCATATTTCCAGCAAAATTTGCTTGTGTTATCAAAAAACTTGTCAGCAGAACATGTTTGAAGTTCGATGTTTGAACAAATTTTGCTTTAATCTTTGAACATACATGGGACTGGTTTCATGTTATCAAGAAACATCCACGTACATTTGATCGTTTCAAAGAAACGAAGCTTTGCAGCTTAGAGTGACAACACTGTTTGTAACAACTTTCTTGTAACTGACATAATTAAAGATATTTTTTGCTGTATTTTCGTTGACCGAAGGGTTGTCACGGGATAATCTCAATGGTTTATTCACGCATTTTTGTGACTCACATCACGAAATAACACAAATACATCAAGAGGAAAAAGAACTACATCAAAGAGAATTAATTGATTGCATGTTTATGAAAATAAAAAACATCAAAAGCTATACCTTTCCTGGCGCAGCAGGAGCCACTGCAAGACTCTAAACCACAATTTACAAATCTGTTATTCCTAACTGATCAATGGTCAAACTGTGAAAGAATGCGATGATAATTTTTGAGAGATTGAAGTTTTTTCTCAAATTTTTTTTCGTATTTTTGGGGTCAGGGTCATTGGGTGGACGGAGTTTTGTGGAAGGCGAAAATATTTTGGGGAACATCAAAATTTACTGAAAATCTGTAAGTGTCAAGAACTTACCTAAAACGCATTTTGGAGAAATATAACATATCGTTTTGTTTCCTCACCAGGAAGAGGACATGATTGAGATCCTTCTACTGTGTTTTATTTCAAGTAACTAATCTCCACAAAAGCGACAAATTTGAATCAATCAGCAAATCATCTCTGATAGGAAATCGATTTCACTCAACATCCTCTGTCCTAAAATCTGCAAGCAATGCTTACTGGTCAAACTTTGAAAGGCTACAACTGGAACAGAAAATCCAAGCAAACTCAAGACCAAAATGAATAAATCAGAACGCAAGCTGCGGCAAGTAAAAACTGGAAAATACGTCGCTCCCAAATAAATGCTTTTACCAAAATTGAAAAAGTATCTGACTCCAATTACTGATCAAAAAAACACAGCTACAGAATCGCGTGTAGCGTGCTTGATGACTCAACGCAGAGCGTTATTAGAATCCGTAAGCAGAATGGCGGTCGTAAGGTTGACAAATATATTCTAGGGATGGCCTTTAAACGGTAACCGTTGGGAGGCAGGTGCAAAAATTAGAAAATAAAAAATTACATGTGTGTTGATTTTTTAATTTTGAAGTCATTTTGTAGCATTTTGGTCTTCAATGTTCTTGGTTTCATGCTTAAAAATTCATCAGTCGTTTTGTAGCAATAGGCATTAAGCAGTGATCACCAAGGACAGCTGCAGTGACTTGTTTAAATTTCGCTACTGTGCTATACATGAAGTTTGTTGATTTTGATCCATACGATCATTGAGTTCATGGCCTCCAATGAGAAACTCACCACAACTCACTATAACGCTGGTATAAAATTATATAGACAGAAACATCGTTGCTACAGGTGCAAGTAACAGTGCTGCAATCCAGTTGGATATATTTGTACGTCTGGCACTCTTGCAAAACGTAGAGGGTAATTAAAAGCTTATCGGTTGACGTAAAAACACAGAAGGGGTTTCATTGGTAACATTGTTTTTCCCTACCTTTGAAACTTGTTCAGATGAACAAAGCAAGCCAAATCTGTGTCACCCCAATTTCCTGTATCAGCTTAGTCCATCAACAAAAACTTGAGCTTTGTTGCTCCAGGATCTAAAGTAGCACGTCAAACCCGCGGCCCACATGTGGCCCAGTCGAGGGTTTTGTGCGGACCAGTTTAGTTTTCGCTGTACAACCTGTCCTTGTTTTGATAATCTTGAACTTGACATTTTTTATGCAGGTGGTCCTCAGTGCCACGATGCAGGTCTTCTGTTTCCATTGCAGTTAGGATTCGAACACTTTCAGTAAATTAGTTAAGTGAAATTTAGTTTGCTAAGATCAAAGTAAGCCATTCACTGTGCGGCCCTCAATAATATGTTATTCAATGTTCGGCCCTGGTCAAGTTAGTGACATACTTTTCGGCTCAGTAAGCCATTGCGGTTGGACACAGCTGATCTAAAGGCTGGTCTATCGATTTTGGAAATCATTGACTTCAACTGTGGACCGTTAATTTGCATTTCGCTCAGACACAAGTATTTTAAATCTGAATAAAGACAGATAGCGTCACTTTATTGACCTACAACCAAATCAAACATTGTTGAGGAGACATGAGCCGTTCTTTAGTTTCCTAACACCAGTTTTTTAGAGATAGATTCTGTCCAAATTTTGCGAAACGAAACCACTTTGCAAAGTTTGGAGAATTGATGACTCTAGGTTTGCTAATAAGCCTTCGAGGAATCAGCCTGCCGTGCATGCTCTGTTTTCATAACTTTGCGGTGATTCGTACTTAACATATCCACATTTCAGCAACAAACCACCACAACGGGGACGCAGCTAAATTTTCTCGCAAAGTGTTATCCAAGAAAATCGATTTCGCGTCATTTACGCATTTGCAGTCCCGTAATCTGTAATGGCTTGTGACTGTGCTCATTATGATCTTCAGTGCTTTTCTTTGCGTTTGCTGTTGGTTTTCTAGTGTCGTTGTTTCTTTGAAAGCTCGACGTGACACGACAAAATTGCACCATTCAGAATCCCGCCTGTTGCAAGATTGTCGTTAAATAAATAAATAAATAACATATTTCATCTAAGTATGAGGTCGTACAATCATGCTTTTATTACGATTCATTGGTGGTAATGAAAGAAAACCGATCATGCACAGTTTTCCACGCTTTGCGCTAGTTTTTATGAATCGAAAGATTTTTTGTTACTTTTAAATGATTTCCACCCGATCTATAATCTATAAGTTTGTAAACCAGTCCGGAAGATAAAACCATTATTAACACAGAAGTGAAAAACGAGCTTGAACAGGGAGCCGTTCATGAGTTCGGCGTTCGTTCAAAACTTTAAATTTGTTTCCCACAAACTTTTTTTGCGAACACAATTGCGATTTTGAACAATCTTCAAGTTTGTACTGTAGTTCGATATTCAGATCAAGTTTACGATTATTTACACAAAGTCCAGGTTTTGTATCAACAACAAAGTTTCTTTAATGTGCGACTTAATGAAAACAGAAATAGTGGAAGTTGGAGTTTTCCATCAGGGCAACAGCGTGTCTTTTCCAACCCGCAGTTCTGATCCAAGCTCTTATTAACATTTAGAGTATTTAAGTAAGATCTGAAAAAGAAATTTTCAAACTTGAACTTTGGGCAGTTCCATGCACAGCAAACCGATGCAGAGCGCGCGCTAGAAATCAAACTTATCCATAGCAACAGTATCAACGTAGCCCGCACCCTTATATGAAGCTAGTACATTTTTGATTTTTTACAGCTCTAAAACTAATTGAAGGAATATTTCGGTGAAATATATATCATATGCTCCGAAGCTAAAACGTTACCTCAATTTTAAACTTTTCTCTTTCACACCATAGTTACTGTTTAGCAACAATAGCATTATTCTCAATATTGAATTGCGATGATCAAACAAACTTTATGTTTATTAAATAAATATGCATTGCGACGGCTCAAGCACAATTACGTTGAGCCTTAACGTTTTCATCAATGGTTTCTTGACAACTTGCTGACGAGTAAAAAATAGGTCTTTGCAAGAGTCCGACATGTGAACTGTCTAAAGGTGTTTCAACTTTCATCAACCGCTGTACGCTGAAAACAAACTTTCAAAATCGTTAAAACTTGTCAACTCAATGAAACACAGACTTTTTATTTGTCGGCCACCCTTTAGAGACCGCAAAGCCCTATAGTGGCTCGGACTTTGTCAAGTCATAACTTGCCGTAGGATAGAGCTAGAGAGCTGTTCAAACCTTCTAAGGAAGCAGAAAATCTCCCAGCTTCGATTAAAAAAATGGATACTTTTGGGTTTGAACTTTTTCTGATTTGACGTCACGACTGGGGGAAGTCAAACGATTTTGGATAACGTCATCAAGGCCTGAGAAAGAAGTTCATGTGGCAATTTACTTGTTATTACTTTTAAAATTAACTAGGAGAAAACCCGCGCAATTAAAGCCCTTGATTGGCCACTAAGCGTTAGTAGTTGGCAAGTAAATATCCTGGTAAATCCCTATCTGAATACAAATGCTCAGAAAAAACGCCAGATAAAAACACGTTTTATGGATTATACTTTAAAAACATGGGACATTAAACATTGAAATGTTGAGAGTTGAGACTTACTTAGAATCAGTTGTTTTTTGCCACCTCCCCTATTGAAATTTCTGGCTACGATCCTACGCTGACGTCAGACTTCGATATGAATTTTTACTTCTGTGTTGGTTCAAGGCTGTTCGAAGGCGCCCGCACCACCGCAATGCGATTAATCCTGGCGAGAATTGACACTTCGAACTTCCTTACCTCAAACAAAGCAAAATATCTTGACAGTGTTTGATGGTCGTGAACAGACTTTGAACCACAGCCTGATGAAGAAAAAGCAGGAAGTTGTTGAACTTCCTTGAAATTGCTGGAAAAGTTGTTATTGCGATCGAAGTCCATTGCTGATCTTTCTGAGCAAGCGATTTTGTTTGGTCTGGAACGTGGCGACGTTTACAGAAACAAAGACCAACCCTATGTTCGTTCCAAGGCTGAGGTTGCATGGATTGAATAGAGAGGAAGGTCGGCAGCAAGGACCAGGTTAATGAAAAATATTTGAAATAGTCAGGCAGAACTTTTCAGTGGATGCAGGATACTGACAGTCAAGTGCTGTGTGCAGCATGCGAACGATGTACCTTCCATGTGATGCACTTGTCATGACTTGGTTAAGTTTCATTCCTTACCTTCGATGTTTTATTTGCAAAACGTAAAGTTGTCAAGTTGTCATGGGAACTTGAAAAGCATTTCACCGTCAGGTTAAACTGGGCGTGGTTTTGTGAACGACTGAAGCGTGACGTAGGAGGTGGTGATTGGTCTTTTGATGCAGAACTTTTGGAGTTTCATTATTTTTACTAAAATTTTCATCACATGATGGGTCAAGCATATTTCATCGAAAATTAGTTCAGTGACGTTACAATAAGCTGGAGAAAAAAAATTACTGCATGAAGGATTTAACTGAAGTGGCAATTCATCGACATTAGATTTTCGAATGAGTTTTAAAACAATTCGTAGACAAATGCGCTCATTTTGCAAAAAAAGTGTAAAATCGTCATTTTGTTCAAACTTGTTTTATTCTATGGAAAATTGTCCGGCCTTTGTTGGTTTGAAACTCAGAAATGTGCTGTTCGCTTTGTAAGCATGTTGTTGCTGCAGCTAACAGGCCAAGCAGGCTGCGTTGGTTTCAGTTTTCTAGTTATTACTTCGCACTAAGACATACAAATCTTCACGCAGCTTTTAGTCTATGTATTGGTAAACCGAAATTTCCATCAGTGGAAACTATGGACATTATCTTTTTTAAAAACGTCTCGCGATTACCAAATGCTAAAATAACATTTTCCAAATGTTGCGCTGGTGCAAAATTCAAAGTTCAAACGGTTCAATCATCATTTAGCAACATGAAGCCTTAGATGCAATTAATTTGAAACACGATGTATTGCTTTTTTCGTTTATATTTGCTATTTTAAGAAAGCCAAGTGAAATCTCTTCCTTCTGTTGGCAATGCAGACCACACCCAGCTATGTATAGCGTAAAGTTTTATGTTCAGCTCTTTGCTGTGTTAGCAGCTGCCATTATCGCTGCATCCACCAAACTGAAGCCAAGCGACGTCAAGCTGTTGCTGGATGCTCACAACCAGTACCGGGCAGCGGTGAGTTCCGCCAGATCTCCAAACACATGCTGATTGGTTGTCAAGGTCAAGTTTATGACTGTAAAGCAAGCAAGATTATACTCAATTTTGAAACAGATAGTAAACAGTGGCAGAAAAAATTTCTGACCAGTTTTGCAGGTTTTTGGGATTTTCATTTCAATAATTTGTTTCCATTGAGTTCACCTCGTTGATGCAAAATCAATTTTAAAGCAGCGGTTCTCAGTTTCTTTTTCCCGCACCCCTGTGTGGAAGGAACACTCATTTCCGCAACTTTGCACCACTATGTTGAGCAGTGCATGAGCTTCAAGTCCAACTCAAAATATCTTAACCTGAAAATGGTAAATTTAATTTAATTTTATTTGTTTATGAGCAGACACGAAGTCCATAGTATGAACACACACAATCTGCAGAACGCAGGTTGATAAAAACAGACAAAACAGAACATAGTACAAGGCATTGAAGCCGGTGGAATCACAGGGTTACAGACACTTTTTGCAACTGCATTGAAGATAGAAGCATAGGGTTACAGACACATTCTTAACACTATTGTCAGCTAACACGTAACACTTGTTACAGCACTACTGCGGAGTAGGGCGCTAATTCCCAAATTGGTCGAGTCCAGGTAAAATGTGAATGCATTGTGGCTTGACACGCCATCAATCAAACGGACACTGCGAAGTTCGACCACTCATTCACAGAGTAAAATGCGATAATAGTGTTCAAAGAACAGTGACGAATACAAACAATCTGACTGCATCAAAGCACGTAACCATACGTTGTTGGATTTTCTGCATCTTTCGAGAAACAGGCACGTGTATTTTCGCAGCAGAGCCTCAAAGGTAGGAATGTTACATTGAACTTGGTGGCTACTAACACTCGCTCTCCAGGGCAGGTTGTATAGAGCTCTGCACCCAAAATTATATGCCACCCGCAATCTCTGCATGCATGACTTCCTGAAATTACACCATAATTGAGATGCATACATGGGCGTGCAGAAAGAACGAAAAAGTACGTTTTTAACTGCATTTGAACAACGGGAAAAAGAGATTTGCAGCTTGTTTGCTGCACAATATTGATATCGCAGTTGTATCTGAATGTTTCTGTCATCTGAGAGCTCAGTATCCAATACAATCTCCAGATATTTGTATTGGTCAACATATTTTACGTATTGACCACCCACTTTCAATAATGGAGTGTATGTGCTTTTTGTACTCTTAGCCTTAAACGTCATACAAACAGCTTTGTTGCAGTTGAAAACAAGCCCATGCGATTCTGCATGCGCCTGGCACACATCTAGTATTCTTTGCAACCAACGTACACTTGGACAGAACACACAAATACCATCAGCAAACATCAATTGATTTAATAAGACTTCACTAATATAACACGTTCATTGGACAACTCATCTAAACAAACAACAAACAAGTATGGATTCAGTACTCCCCCTTATCTAACCCCATTAGACACATGAAACAGTTCAGACAAATGCTTGCCCCATTGAATTTGCATCGTTTGTTCTTTGTACCAATGTTTCAGTAGGCGCACAAAACACATTGGCACCTTTCTTTGAATTAGTTTCTCAAATAATTTCATGTGTAGTACTCGATCGAATGCTTTCGCGGCATCTAAAAACACAGCATGCACAGATGAACCATGGGTTGCAAAGTATGAGGCAGTTTGCTTCAACAAAAATGAACATTGATCAGTACTATGACCAGCCTTAAAACCAAACTGATTGTCTGTGGTACCAAGGAAAGGAGAGATGTTAGATAAAATGAAGTGCTCAAGTAGGTGAAAGGAGATTTCTTCTATTTATTGGCGATACTTCAGAAAAAAAAGCTTCCAGTTACATAACTGTATATGAGGCAAAATTGTTTTACTTGCTTCAGTTTATTTTTCTCAATTCCAGGTGAAGCCACCAGCGAGTAACATGCGGCTGATGACGTGGGATGCGAAGCTGGCTGCAGTGGCTCAGAGACAGGCCGACAAATGCGCTTTCGACCACTCCCACACTCAGTACAGCCCTTCATCGTTCGGTGAAAATAAGTTCATCACAAGCGACCGTATTCCAAGTGAGTGTCGCTGTGTAAACGGCAGCATCAGCAACAAAAAGATCATTAGTGAAATAAACGTTCGGAAGTTATTTGTTGTGACAACGTTGGCCTTTACCTGTTGGGGTGCTGAAGTTGACGTTTTGAATTCCTTGTGTCACATCAGCCAGGGGCAGATTTGGGAGGGTCGATTGGGATGATCACCCTCCTTCCTAAACCTTGCGAAAGTAACTTTCTTCACCATGATTTTGTATAATTCGGAAAACAGCATTCGCAATATTAGGTCATTGTGCCGTCCATTGTTTTGTCACAGCAGTGTTGTGAAGTATACTGCATTTCTCTTACAGTAGTGAAACCGATGTGAGACTTGTCTACCAAATATTACTGAAATCTCCCCCCCTAAACTTACTGGCTTAATCCGCCCCTGGCATCAGCAGATTTGACTTAATATAAAACACTTTTGTCAGAAAGCCGAAAATATCAAATACTGCTGATCACGACACCAACAGATGACAAACTTTTAGGTCCAGAAGCTTCATTGATGAAAATGAAAAGAATGAAAACGTTGAAATCTTAGAAACGTTGAAAACTTCCATTGATAATTAATTTACGCATGCATTGTGAATGCTTCCATACTTTTCATTTCGCGGATGTTTCCTCCGTGGTTGGCGGTCATTTGCAGTTAACTTGACAAAAACTAACTCGTTTCCCCCTAAAAATATATTTTGCCCCTCCCCCAAACCTTAAATCCTGACTACGGGACTGACTGAGCTTTCCTGGGGACGAACCGTTCACACAGTTACCCACTTTACACTGCACTTGTTGTCGGATTGACGCGTGAGCGATTCGTCGCCCTTGCCTCTCCTAGTTGGATTCGCTGAATCGCGTGTGGCTGAAAACATGCGCGCTCAAGCAGCTGGTGAGACACTCACGGTCGTGCTTGAGTGATTTATGGGATTCCCAATCCAACGGGAACCCGATAAAAGAGCAGTGTAAAGAGGGTAAGTGTTTGCAATGTGCGGTCTCTGTTCTTGCTTGCTGCCACAGTGTGAAGCTTTGCGTGCTTGCCGCTCGGGTCCTCGGATCGTAATAATACTTTTTTAAAGTTTTCATCAAAACTCAAAAGTAACGTTTATCTGACGGAGCTTATGAATGTGCAGACGACCGGTACAGCGTTGACCACGCAGTGGCGATGTGGAACAGTGAGAAAAATTCCTACAATTTCTATCAAAACTCCTGTCTTCCAGGCAGGAGTTGTAACAGCTACAAGCAGGTGAAGCTTTGTTTTTCCTCAACTGCTCTTATACTCCTGTTTTGAATTACACCGCCCTTGTAACAAGCAATTACTGCACAAGGCCCGAAACCTCCCTTCGATTTCAAATGAAAGCAATTGTTTTGAACATTGCCCGGTTGCGACTTGTCTTTTTTATGGCTATGCAACTCCCCCCTTCCAGCTGCTTGTGGGAGATGCACAGAAACCATAAACATCAAGACATGGACGAATCTTTATGAAATGATGCAAAAGTGATTTCTATCCGGGGTTTATCAAAGGCACTCTGAACTAACATTAACCATCATGGCAAAGTCAAGTGGCATTTATAACTTGGCGGACTCAAGTAACATTTGCAATTTGGCGGAGTCAAGTGACGTTTATAACTTGGCAAAGTCAAGTGGCATTTGTAACTTGGCAAAGTCAAGTGACATTTGTAACTTGGCAAAGTCAAGTGACATTTGCGACTTGGCGGAGTCAAGTGGCGTTTGCAACTTTCGAAAAAGTGACCCGTTCACTTATAGCTTAGAACACAATTTATGTAGAGTACTAGAAACACCAACGCCCCAACTACTTCCTAAGCTTGAATGGAACCCAATCTGTAGTGCGACATACCAATGCAGTTGCGCAAGTCTAATCGTCGCATGGTTAATTCAAAGCATGGTCGTGGCTGCGCTGTGTTCCAACAGAGAGTGAAATTTCAATGTGAAGTCTTGGTAGAAGTTTTCATTTGTGATGAACTGCTAGTTGTGAAAGTGGCGCGTATCTAATTGTGTTTAAAACACAATCCTTAACTTGCAAATATCCGTGCGTTTCACTGTTTATTTTTGGCAGAGCTCAACCAAAACAAAACCTGTAAAAAGCTGAAAACGTTAAGTTCTGTGAATGAAACTTATTCGCATTGATGTCAGAAAGAAAATGCTGTGGGTTATGTGGGTCAGCCCCACCAATGCTATGGATTATGTGGGTCAGTCCCACCAGCAGGCCCGTAACCAGGGGGCGCGAAGCCCCCTTGTATAATTTTTTGACCCCCTAGAAAAATGTGTTGGACATATTTTAGAACTATTGGACATAGTTTAAATGAATTTGGCCACTCTCAGAAAACTCTTCGCCCCCCTGGCGTCCCAAGCTGGTTACGGGCCTGCCCACCAGCAAAAAAGTCTTTAGAAACAGAGCGAAACAAGATGACATACACAGTGTATGACCACATTCAGAACATGATCCTCCCCCATGCGAAATAATCATTACGATGCTTTGTGTTGTTTGACTCAATCCGATGTTGTCTTCCGCTTTGTGCGCTAGCTTTTCTCTCAACACAGCTTGCTTACTCCCACCGCAGCGTTTAAAGGGAACTCGTGGCAGGTTTAAATGCGTACCCCAGAGACTTACTGCCCGCACATGGCTTACTATTTTTCTCTACCGTTGTTAGTCATTTCACCAAGACTTAGTTTTAGTTGGAGAAATTTTTCAGCCATTAGCATCAACTAGTTAGATGTTTCAGTCATTTATTTATTTGAGTAAACGTCTTTTTAATTTTTGAGTAAACACTTATTTCATGAGTCAGTTTTTT
>Ga0210059_1013462_pt1 | contig 12233 bp, 5 predicted proteins | sample Ectturendosymbi2_FD_188042 | JGI IMG/M metagenome (GOLD analysis project Ga0210059, IMG submission 188042) | Ecteinascidia turbinata endosymbiont from Florida, USA - Sample 2 (SPAdes) (version 2) | ecosystem: Host-associated > Tunicates > Ascidians > Unclassified | place: Key West, Florida...
GGCATGGAATGGCATGGAATGGCATGGAATGGCATGGAATGGCATGGAATGGCATGGAATGGCATGGAATGGCATGGAATGGCATGGAATGGCATGGAATTGAAAACATCTTCCATATTCCATAAAAATTCCATACTTACGCATCTTCTGAGGTGGCGTAATTTTACGTGAAATCGATTTCCTATTAAAACTTTGCTGATCGATTCCTTGCTTACACCTATCATGGAAAGTACATTCTTGAATAAACATATGTGTAAGTTTGAATCATCGCAAAAAGAAGAAAGCAGATGGCAGTCGAATGATTCCTCGAAAGCAAACAGAAACAATAGTGCTTTTAAGTGTTTATCAGTAGGATAAAACTAACGTGTCTCTCGACGAAGTGAGGGCGTTCTTTGTAATCTCCGTCACACACAGTAACATGGACGTGAAAAGGAGGTCGTTTGTTTTGATGCTGACTCTGCTCTCATAGGACACTATGGCCAGAGGTCAAAATGTTTACGTTCGTGCTGCAAACCTGCCATTGTGTGAGGCCAGATACCTACCTCGCTAGCATTGCCAGCAACGTTGATTTTTAATCTAATATTTGACTTGGCATCCTGTGACGAAACAATGTGCCTTAGTTTGAGGTGCAATAACTGAAAGAGAAACTATGATTGCTCTTTGTAAGCGAGGCATAAAAGCGTTCTCGCTTGCCGCGACAACTAGCAGACCAGTTTTGCTTCAGATACTTTGTGCAATGTTAGGCAGATATTCTATCAGATCTGTTTCGTCACATTTCCGTAAGTTGAAGTTCGGCATACTCAGATTGACTGTCAATACCGTATGCTACGTAGGTTTAGTAACTTACGTCAGCTTTTGAGGTCACACTTCAAACGTGATGTGAAGTTCAAACCAACACAGCTAGTGTCGTGTTTTAAAGGAAATTTAGCTTTGCGCACTAGTGCACTGAAATGTTTCATTGCGATGCTCAGCTTCACTTACTATTTCCTTAGTTTTCTGCTGTACGAAAAAATATTCGAATTATAGCTTAAATACGACGATCATTTGTGAACACTGCATTTAGTAAAACCATCATGGAAAGAAAAAGTATGCCAAAGATTAGAATTTTTATGGTTGATGGTGAACCACCACCGATATTTTTACAACATTTGGAAATGTGAGTAACAGCTCGTAACGAAACACGTCTTATCAAGATAAAATGTCGTGAGCTTTGCTGAAACTATGTTGAGGGGAGAAATCACGTACGATTCCACCAGTGTGGGGTTGTTGGCTGCAACTTACCTTGAACCGGAGTACAAGTGCTCTTGGAGTACCAACCCTTTTGACGTGAAGAATTATACAAAAGTAGATTGTGCATTTTATTACTAGGCTGAACAAGACAGCAAGGTGTTTTCACAACTGAGCATGGATTGTTTTTGCTGTTGCAATGACACAAGTGTCAGTTGAAAGACTTTTCAGCGGCGTAAAATTTATATTAATTGATTTGTGCAATTCTTTGGCGGAAGACACTTTGCAAGCAATTATGTTGCAAGGTACTAATGTTTGAGCATATCAATTCAGTGTTCGTATTCAGCATTTACCAGTTGAGGTGTTTCCGTTCATTAAACGAGTTTCTTCTTAAGTTGTTCTTGTTTAATGTACCTCTTAACCCAGGATTAGCCCCGTTTCATTTATTTTTCAGAGGTGTTAGTACAAGGTGTTGGTTTAACACTAGATATGAAAAAGTATGAAAGATGGAATGGAAAATTTTTGGTATGGAACGGTATGGAATGGATGATTTCAGTTATGGAATGGTATGGTATGGAAAAACTTGCCTGCTATGGAATATGGATGATTTACGTTCCATGCCATAGTATGCCCTGACGGCGAAGTAGCTGATAGAAGCTGGCTTTGTTTCTCCTTCACAAACTTGTGTTTATTGTTTGACGTGTAAACTGAACAGGACTAAATGTGCGCATTTCCTTATCAGAAAAGGAATCTTCGACGAGAAGCACGTTCTTGAGCGCCTGAGGAGCCACAGTATTCAATGGAATATACAGATGCCACGATTACGGTTAGTCGCGAATGTAATTAATCGCTATGAAGAATTGACGCAGAGCTAGCCAGCCAGGTCAAGCAATGCGAACAATACTGAATATCGCTTGTCTGTAACATTTGGTTTCCGTCATAAAATTTAGTACTGAGCGAGGACGGACGTTTACAGATGATGAAAACGTTGGATCGCCCAGAAACGTTTTGCAAAAAAAATGTAAAAACTTTTTTCAAGCAAAATTTCAAAAACAGGAAGATGCGATGCCTCTGGTGACGGGTTTTGCAACAGTTCCACAAATCGCTAGTAATTGTCAAATATCACGTTGAATCATGAATTTTGTTGCACTTGAGTTAATGTGACGTCACAAGATTAGGTCATAAACATTAATTATCCCTGGAAATACTAGTGACTTCATCAATCATCCCCTACTTAGTGATTTTGTATCTGCATATGGGGCCTCCCACCACGCCTGGGCGCCACGCCCCCCACCCTCTTAATCCCGCGCTGATGAAATGTGTTATATCCAAAGTCAGTTTGATGAAGCCAAGGCGATTCCTTCACATGAACAAAGGCACAAAAATGAACGCACCAATTACAGACGCATTTGTTTGTCATTTCAAATGTTCATTTAAAAAATTAACCATCTGAAAATCAACCACAATTAAAATCTCTATGTTTTCTGCAAGCTTTCAAGAATCAACTGACTGGGTTCTGCTTTCATCTTTTTGCGATGATTCAAATTTAAACATTTCTTTATGCAAGTGAATATATGCCACAAGGGAGTTAAACAAGGAACCAGTCAGCAAAACTATTTATAAGATTAAAAATATTTAAAGAATTAAGTAATATTATTCAAAAGAATTCTCAATAGGTTATAAAAAAACAATTGAAATATTCACTTATTGTTTCCTCATTTATGTCCGATGTAGACTAAAGAGTGCCTACTTATCTAAAAAGCAATTTGGTCCAAGACCCTACACATCAACTTCTTTAGTTGTGAAAAGCGTATGATCAGATTTATGTACTTGTTTTCCTCCTCAGGGAACCTTATTTTACTATACGCGTCAGTAAAAATAGAGTGTAATGCTACCCATAATTCGCATAGGTCTTCCTGGGACACGTGACATCTGTTATTTCCGGACCAAATTATTTTTTTTCCATATGTCCATTGTTAATCACTTTCACAACAAAATAGTATCTACGTAGCTAAACATAAATATCATACAAATTTTATGCAGGGTACCACCAAAAGGGGGATTTTTTGTTTGTGCGTAGAAAACGTCATGCACATGTTAGGTCCGTTTTTTGTTCATATCAAATCATGGTGTAGGAAGACCCTTCACATTTAAGATATTGGTTGTCACATCTAGACAAATAGGTTTTGAACTTACAATTGCATTGAAATGTGAACTTAGTAAGGTGTCCAAAATTGTCTACACATCAGGTAACCACGGGTAGTACAGTACCAACACATCCTATGTATAAGCTTTCAGGGACATTTTTGTAAAATAACTCTGGCACCATTCCGTTTGTCTCTGAAAATCAGGAAAAGTGATGGAAGCACAGGTTTCTAACATTTATCTAAGTACCGTATGTGAAATTAGCAAAAGAAACAGCCTCCAGGTAGTGACTACCCAAGATTCCTGGGCAGGGAATATCTGTCGTAATCCTACATTGCTACACAGTAAATCAGTGCATTGATACTGGAAATCTGAACTAAATGTATGGCTTAAAGTTTAAATTAAATAACTCACTCATTCAGATCATATACACGGAAGTGATTGAAACAAAACCCACATGCATATTTATAGTTTGTAGCATTCTTTGGAGTTCTGGTTGGGCCATTGCCCTTCTAAATGCACAGTGTGTTTGTACAAAATTTAATTCGGTTTTCTATGCAGGTGATACCTACATGCCTTTTTCACAATCCAGTCTATAGTCATTGAAAGCTATGGTTAATCATGAATTACTGTACTTTCAATAACTGTATGTGCTGATTCGTGATCTTTCAGACTGGGAATGTATGCTTACTACGATGCGGATATCTATCCACAAAGCCCATTGTCAAATTTCGTGTTTTGAAGCTCAAACCTCTCATACCAGTAAGTGTAGGTAGGCCTACTGCTTGCTTCTCTGGAAATTGCCACGAACCCTTGTTATTTTGCTTCGCCTCAGAAAACCAAACCCTTCAGGGAATGATTTTTAGGCTGATTTTTACTTAGCGGCATGATACGGTAATGAGCTCAGAATTACTGTACTAATCGAAATTTTCAAACATATTGCTGTTGCCCATGTAGCTGCTTGTGAAGTTGGCTGGATTGTTCCAAAAGTACGCAAAGTACTAGGGTAGCTTTTCGCTTGCACGTAATCTGCAGAAAAAAGCAACAGTTTCAGTAATAGTAGCATGTTAAACTTTTTTACTCTTCACGTACCAGCAACAAATATACTTTAAATTGCTGCTGTGTTACGTGATTTCTTGTGGCGTGTAGGCTTTGCGCCATCAGTATGTATTTAACCTCTGCATCGAGCCCAGATTTAAAACCAAGTCCACTGCACGAAGTGCCTCTCCACGTTTCAAACAAATTAATATTAAAGCCATCATTAGCAATGCCGCATGCCACTGTATGCAAAATGCAGGTATGACATCACAATAATGTTTTGGTGCAATTCACCAGAATGAGATGACACGCTTGTCCCTCAACAAACGTTGCACTTTGGTTGAAAACATATCCGATCCCGCGCCTAGAATCAACTTCAGCTCTGCGCATTGGACGTAATGCAGAGTCAGGGACAACAGTTTCCTGTATGAAAGTGCACGAAAGATGACGTGCGTCGGTATCCTGTCTGTGGCGCGAAAGCAACTCGACGGCGTTCCAAGCAAATACAGAATGGTGGGCAAGCTGCAGTTGTGACGATTCAGCAGAGGGCTGGGCAAGAAATAACTTCAAGAAATAAAAGAGCAAGTCACAAAAAAACTTTCAGCCTTTTACAACCAACAAACAGAAAACAAGATAAAAACAGTTCAAAATATTAACTAAAATCAGATTTGTGAAGATTTACGAAATCTGATAAGTTGATTTTGCGTTTGATAAAAAGTTCAATCTTCTTTAACAAGCAGGACTTAGCTTTCCCCAAGCAAAAGCAATAGTAAGGACTGCAGTGTTCATGATATAAAAAAAATTCTTGGCACGAGTTATTTACTGCAATTGGTGATGACGAACAATTACATTCTATAAATAGCCTTATCAATTTTAATACAAAAGTGTGATAGTCTTGTGAGCAATGTTTAATCTTTTTAGTAATTGTATCAAGGCCAAACATCTACGTACTTCAGAATGTGTTTTCGGGTTGGATTGAGGTAAAATTAAATCCTTGTGCAGGCAATTTGCCTATACTGCAGTGTGATTTCCAAACAAGAATTGCTGCTATTGCTTATATAGGAAATGCAGTCATTCGCGTTACGAATTGACGTTTAATGAATCGTGATTGTGTTCTCTACGGGCGGGCTGGCTTGTGTCAATCTGTCATTTGCGCCAAGGGAGTTTCGCCTACACCTGCATAGTGTGTGCACGTGCACAGATCGGGTGCCCTGACCTCGTATCACCAGACGTGAAATTTTGTGCTGCGAGCGTGTGCACCACGATTTTATGTTATGTCATCGTGCAATCGTCGAAGTTTTTTTGCTGCTACTGATAAGAAGTCTCTTGCAGGTAACTATTTGTGCACCAGGAAATATGTGAAAACGAACTTGAGAAGGGTGAGAGCTAACGCCTTACTTCGGCTGGGCAACAAAACGTGAGGCAGCTTGGTAGGGAGTCAGAACAGTACCAATATAACGACTAGACTGCGTCGTTGTTCGTAGCGTTTGCTAGTCTCGGTTTCGATCGATAAGTGTCAAGACGAGGATTAATCGTTAATCATTGTTTGCTGAAGCAGCAGCAGTACAACTTTAGTCTTATCCCCAGTGTCAAGCGAAATTTCTGACCTCTGCGAAATTTATGTCTAATTATTGTTTGTCAGTAATTTTGCTTCTCAGAGTAAAGGACTAAAGTTTGTCCATTACCTTTTTGATGTGTATTGTGTAAAGTAAAAGTTCTTGGTTAGATGTCAGATATCCACAGCAAGCTACAGTGCGAGAATAACTGCAAACACTGAAAAATATTGGACGTATTCTTAGACCTAAACGATTTTTCATTTTCTAACCCAAACCCCAACCCGGCAGACTTACGTAAACAATTGACCCTGAGCCTTAATCATCAGTTCTCTCAGCGTATATGATATGTAGAATATTACTCTGTGCATGCGCACATGGCGTGAAGTCAGAAATTTCGCTTGATGCCGGGAAAAAAGCAACAAAAGAGTAGAAAAAATGGATGTGCATTTCCCAGTTTCAAATTAGTCGAATTACAGCAATTTCACCTTGTTTTCTGTCGTTTGCGTAAATTTTGATATATTTAAGAAAATTTCTAACCACGAAAAAACATGTTTTCGTTACTGAGTCTCGGTCTTAAAAATACTCAGGTCTCGGTCTCGAGGTTTTTGTTGACGTTTACGTCTCGGCACAGAAGTACCAAGTTTCACTATCGGAGGTTACAATCTCAATCACATCGCATGTTGTCATTGCATCAAAATTTTATTTTCAATCACAATGCAACATCGAAAGTCTGCAAAACATTCGCGCATGCATAAATCTCGGTGGTGGCGGATCCAGACGATGCGTTGGGGGGTAAGTCATATATGGCGTGTCAATAAACTCAAAAGTTGGTGTAGGAGCTGGGGGGTTCACGGGGTGCAAGCGCACCCCGACAGGTTTGATTTGTCAAAATATTGGTCAGATCACAAAATTTTGGGCGAAGAAGCTTCGACATCTTTTAACAATATACTTTATTTGTTATACTGTGGAAGGTATACCGAGGCAAGGAAATTATACTTTGTTTGCAATGAGTGCACGAATAGACGTTTAATATGTCATAGGAAATACAAGTCTTTCGCCTTGGTTTTATCTTTAAATTCAAAACACTTTTTCCTGTAACTTTGTGTTTAAATTATGAGAGTTGATTAGTAAATGACTCACATGAAAGTTTGGGCAAAAGAAGGTGTTTCATTTATTAGCTTTATCATTTGTACATTGAGGGAATCGCGTATGCTGCAGAGAACCTACTTCGGATTAGAAGAGTCCATGCCATGCAAGTACAAAAAAGCTGTTGTGTTTAATTTGAGTTACAATGGGGGGATGAACACATTTGATTTACAAAAAAAAAAAATTAAATATACGCCATCACATGCAATGTAGTGCTTGACACTGTTTTGGCTATCCTCAGCAAGATCAGAAAGAGCAATGTCTGAAACGTACTCCCAAGTTGTTTGGAAGTAAAACAATTCATCTTCCACTAACAACTTGCAACACGTGACCACTCAAGACCCACGACAGGAGTCTGATAAATAGCTAAATGGCAATCACGTTTCCAGACGAACTTGTGCAGTATACATGTAACGTACATGGAAAGCATGTTTGTTACTGAAGCGATAATTTACAATCAAATAGTGAATGTGAGGCATTTACAGTATATTGAAATTACTTCCATTTCAAGTCGCTCCACTGGCTATCGTGAAAAATAATTTCATTTTGGCATGGTAGATTCAGTCTTGGTCTAAATGCATTATGCCCTAAAATACGTTTAACGCCACTTGTAAAGGCAGAATTTTAATGAAGTGTCTAGCGTAGTTTCACATGTTTGAATATTGGCCGGCTATTGTGAACAACAAAAGATTGGTGGATTCTAGAAGCCGGCGTCAGTTATAAGTTACTAAAGGAAGCTGCGTAAATCTGCTGGGAAACTTGTTTGAACGAGGCATGCAGACGTACGATGAATAACGCAAGAAAGATTAAAAACTGCCATCGCTATCTTAAGGCCTTATACACCTTACCTCTCTTCACCCATTGCAGGCAGGCCAATTTCTGCTGGTCTGTTGTTAATCTGCGGCTTGAAGCCTTGGAAATATTTTTTCTATTCTTTTTGAAGGCTCGGCTCTTAAACTGGAGGGCGTGCAAGGTTCGCAAGGAAGGCGCGAATGACGCAGCGACATATCGTTTAAAAATATTAAATGCAGTGTTTTTATCATTCGCAACTTCGTTGCCATTTCACTTTAAACGCCATAATCAAACAAAGCTGAGAGTATAGTGAACTAAAACTGACACCTCTTAAACTTGTTTGTTCAAAGTTGTATTTATGAGTGAAGAACGCTACACGTTACGATTAAAGCGGATGTAATATTTCTCTTTACAGAGTTAGCGCTTCCAACTTGTATTTGCTTCTGCACATGCAGCCTGCTGGCTTGTATCAACCTGTCATTTGTCCCTATGGCGTTCTGACACGTGTGTTCTCGCGTACAACTCAGGCGCGCCGTCTCCGTTTCATCAGTCGAGTTTTCCTTATTGATAGCGGACCGGTGTTGCCAACTTTGCGGTTTTCCCGCAAATTTGGGCTTGCTTTTTGTGGAGTTGCGGGTTTTCTTGAAGACGTGGGGGTTGCTTGTTTTACTTGAAATTTGCCTGCTTTTGGCCTTGTTTTTTGCAGATTGCTGTTTTTCTGTTTTGTTACTTAATCTTTTTCTAATTTTGTGGCACTTTTTCTATTTTAATTAACGGCTAAAGGCAGTTTGGGCGTTTTATGTGAAAATATGCTCATTTTAGGTCCGTTTTTTCGGATGTGCCACCCTGTTTTTTATTTGATTTTCCTGACGATTTTTTATTTTGTTGAATTTTCTAGCCAAACGCATGCTGGGCGTATTTTTCGGTATAGTTACCCATTTTGTGCTTGTTTTTCAAATTTGCTTGCTTATTTTTGCAAATTAACCTGGCATCACTGTAGCGCACAGACCACGTTGGCTGCTTCTGCTGTCACACCATCGTCGAAGCATACTCTGCTGCTGCTATTCAGAAACCTTTAGCAAATAAAGCTGTGATCACCAGTAAGACTGTGAAACGGTGAAAGCTATTGCTTCGGCATGGCAACTTATATCTTAGGCAGCTTAGTCAGTAGTCAGAAAACTATTAGACTGCCTCGTTCGCAGCGTTAGGGGAAATGAGCATTTCTGCATTTTGAAACGACCTTCCGCACAAGCAACCTCAGGCTTTTAGGGACCCTGAGGAACAGTTTTTCGAGGGCCCCCTCCTTTTCAATAAAAAACAATGTCGCATGGTGTCCCCATAATGCTCATGTTCATCACGCGAAATTACTCACTATGCAACATCAAATGAAAAAGGTAGATATGAAAATGCGAAAACGAAAACATTTGTACTATCGTAAACTCAAGAATGCGAAAACGTTCTTAGTTTTTCCCGCCATGTTAGACATTCAAACTAAAATGGTACTTTGTGTGCTTTTTTGCAAGCAAATTCATGTATCAGCTTGTCAAAGTTTTGTTTCCGTAATAGTTCGCTCTCAATACTAATCAGCGACAATGCTGACAAATCATTTAAATGTTGCTGTGGCATTGATGACCTGAGTTTATTCTTCATCTGTTTCAGTTTCGAAGATGACCTTTCACCACTTCAGTTTGAACACATTAAACAAAGACGCATACGCAGAAATTATATCAATGTTTGGAAAAAGTGATATCAGGTTTCTTTCCTGAATTACGCGATGCATAAATGGTTCGTGCGACTCATCTCCCTGCTTTTTGTGAACACACAACTTAACAAAAGTAGAGAGTTGGATTAATTCACTTCCAACTGAATGTTCGTCAGTATCATTGGAATAAACAATATCACGTTTTTCACAGCATTACGTCATTCAATGAAGCCTCTCATGGCCGTAGTCAGGGTCAAATTTTTACCCAGGCGAATATGTTCATTACAGTCTCGGATGGGAGTGTTGTTAAATGTAGTTTATGGAGGCCTACCCTGCCGTTATTTGATCTAGGTTGGGGGTATCTCTGGTGGTTGCAACACAGCGTAGCTGCAGTGCTGCTCTTTACAAAGCAACCACAAAATAAAATATGATTTGATTTAGCGTTACAAAAATGTTTTGAGGCAGCATTCCAGAAGGTATGCCGAGGCAAGTGCCTCATTTGCCTCAATGTAACTTCGGCCTAGACTCAAATATTTTGTGTGAAAGACTTCGTTCTACTATAAAACTAAACGTGTCTATTGACTTGTGTTAAATTTCTTAGTGACTCTCTAACAAAGTTTTAAGTCTAAATTTGGCTCACTTCAGCAAGAAGGTTGAGAACCACCATAGGCCAGGGGAGGTCCAGGGACCATGCCTACCCAAATTTTTATTACATATAGTCATTTTGTACTTTGAGAAATGGTATCCCAAACAAAATACTGTTGCTTACCTAGAATCAAACATTTTGATCCCAAATTTTTGCCCCCCCAAAATTTTGGGCTGGCTACGCCACTGATAACCACTGCTTTATGCCTTGCGCTTGCTTTTTTCCTCTGTGTCGTGAATAGCATGCATACCATTCTTCTATGATGTCACAAGCGCCTCTAATGTGTTTTTTTCCTGCTGCACGTATAATCTGTATTGTATTGAACGATGGGAAACAATCTTAGTACATGGGCAGGCTCTAACTGCATTGAATGCTAACTTTATGTTGGGGGCCCCTTGACTGCAGGGGCACTGAGGCAATGCCCCACGAGCCTCGTAGCTAATATGGCACTGGTGAGAGAACAATGCTCTTTATTCGTGTGGTGCGTCTGGGGCTCAGAGGTGGCCATGATCCCGAGCGCCAGAGTCGACCCAGGCAGGATTGCACGTGTTCTCTCGGATCAGGGACGCAGTAAAAAATTTAGGAAAAACCGGACCCGGATCCGGGGTCACTTTTCATTTTATCGGCAGTAGTTGGAGACTGCGTGGGGTAATAATCATTTCAACGACACTGCTTAGTTTCAGTTGCATCGATGGTATCCGGAGTCTGAACAGGAGTCGGATTCCTAATTAGAAAAAATTTCGGACCCAGTGTCAAGCGAAATTTCTGACCTCCGCGATATTTCTGACCTATTATTGTTTGTCAGTTATTTTGCTTCTCAGAGTAAAGGAATAAAGTTTGTCGATTACTTTTTAAATGTGTGTTGTGTAAATTAAAACTTTTCGGTTAGATGTCAGATACATAGAGCAAGCAACAGTGCGGGAATAACTATAACCACAGGAAAATATTGGACTTAGTGTTAGACCTCAATTTATGTTCCTTTTCTGACCATAACGCAAATGCTAACCAGACAAACTTACCTAAATAATAAGCCCTAAGCACCAATCATCAGTTTTCTCAGCGTATTTGATATGTAAAATATTACTCTGTGCATGCACACATGGCGTGAAGTCTGAACTTTCGCAAGTCAGAAATATCGCTTGACACTGGATTAAAAACTTTTTTATATCTGACTTCTGTGACTGGACAACTCTATCCCCTGTCCTGTTTCACAAGTGCTATGTTTTTTTGGTGCGATTGTGTGATACTTATTTGAAAGATAAACGCAATATCTATTTCCTCGAAGCGTACCAATTTCTTATTTGCTTATAAACGTATGCCTTAGGCACACAAAATTTGAGACTAACACAAATAATACGCTGAAAAATATTTTGGTTAATTTGTCGAATCTTGCTTTTTCGACTACGCTAGCTTTACGTGTTTCAAACGCCTGTATTTCAAAGATTGTCCAGGACTAGAAAGGGTGGGGACGTCCAATCAAGGAGTAGCCTTGAGCATCACCAGACCTCTGAACGCCTCTGCCATTTGGCGTTAAAGAAACAGACGTTTAACAAAAACAGGCCATTTTCCCCTGTCCAAGGGTAAATCGAGAACTGAGTTGGTATTCCCTGAGTAAGGCGTGGCTGTTCTCACGCGGCAAAGAAATAACGGATCAGTAAGGAGCAACATTGTTCAGATTCTTATATTAGGTCTGAGTAAACGTTCAGCACAAAAATCTCGGAGTTCAACAAAGTGCCAAGCATTTCATAGTTTAGTATATTTTTAGGTTAAACGCGGTATCTACAGAACTTCGATGAGTACCAAACAGGGGCCCATTTATATCTAAGGGGCGCAATTCAACGGGGCGCCACAGACTTTTGCAGGGGCATGTGCCCCCAACTACCCCCAGTGTATCCGCCACTGAATCACGGAACAATACGCATCTGCGCAAACGGATGTAGTGTAACGGTAGAGACAGGCTGAATCAAACTGAAAATTCGAA
>Ga0210059_1013463_pt1 | contig 12232 bp, 5 predicted proteins | sample Ectturendosymbi2_FD_188042 | JGI IMG/M metagenome (GOLD analysis project Ga0210059, IMG submission 188042) | Ecteinascidia turbinata endosymbiont from Florida, USA - Sample 2 (SPAdes) (version 2) | ecosystem: Host-associated > Tunicates > Ascidians > Unclassified | place: Key West, Florida...
GAAAGCCGCCGGATGCCATAGAGTTAATAAAGTTACATAAAACCCTTTTTAAAACATAAATTGCACTGCTGTGCAGACTGTGACACAAGTACCAGTCTGCAGTCAACTGTATCATGTATGTTTAACAAATATTACTGTGCAGTAATATTTGTTGCACATTTACCTTCTTTACCTTGTTTCTAAATGCACATTTTATACAACCTTTCCATGTAAACTTCATCGCATGTCATCGTGCTATGCCAAACACTTCTTCAAAAGAGATGCGCTAGCTGCAGAGCCATTCCTCTCAAGAAAGTGACATTTCGACATCACAGCTTGGAACTGTAATAAATGAGGTTGCAAAGTAACTGCTCTCCACATGTATGTGGCACTTGTTTTCAATAATCTACCACCCAGTTAACTATTCTGCTTCTAACCAGGTTGGGAATACATTTTAGCCATTATTTTCTGATCGATGGAGCTAAAACTGTCAAACACTAGCACACAGCATGCTTTAGGGCAGAGGTGGCCAAACTACGGCTCACGGGTCGTATCCGGCCTGTCGACCAGTTTAATATGGCCTGCCAAATACCTTCCACATTTCCGACTGTGGACAGCAACAGAATTGGCTATTGCTTGTCGTGTAAATTGTACTGTATCTGGCCAGACAGTTGCGAATTCAACCCTCGGGTTAAAACATTTGGCCACCCCTGCTTTAGGGTATATCACCAACAGTGTTCAACCAAATAAAAATTACCACTGTCTTGGCTTATAAAAGGTAACTACTTTTGTGTGGCACCCAACGATTATTGCAAATGACCTTCAAAGACCTTTCTGCAACCTTTATTTGACTTCCCCTCAAATGCCAAGTCTGTATCTGCCACTGGCTGTGCTTGTTTTTTGGTCTGTGTGATTAGCAATGTATTTTTGGATACTGTAACCAAATTTTTCTGCTTAACACCTTCCCTACTGGTGGTTGAGTTTAGTCGTGCTTTTTTGCCATTGGTTGCACAACGGTGTATGCATATACTTGTACTTCAAATTTCATGCTAACAAATGCTTACCGCAGTACGAGCTCCTGTTCTTACAGTAGGATGCCAGAGTTGCTCACAGATAAACTCCAACTCACATACTTAACAATCAAATGCCAAGTAAGCTTTTTCTATGGATGTCTGACAATTTTTCTTGGCTAGTTTGGCTATTGTTACCAATGGTGGAAGTTTTGGCCACAGTTACCTTTACTGGCCACTTCGGCCTTGAATACCAACAGTGAAAGTTTTGCTACTGGTATTGAACAGGGTTGACACTGTTGGTAAGTTAAAAAATTTGCAAACAATTATAATTGATGTGAATATTATTTTTTCAATTCAATGTTTGTTTGTGCATGAAACACTGTATCATTAAAACTATTGCTAGACCAGAAATTCTGAAAAAAAATGTCATGATAAGCTAGCTACCTTGACAGCACTTCTAGGTTTGATATTTTCATGCATTAAAATTGCAGTAATTAGAACACACCACTGGAGAAGTAGTTGGTTTTAAATTTGCAAGCATTGCATAAATCATTTTATCTTTTCAACTTGGTGCTTGTTTGCACATGAAAACAGCATCATTAGCACTGCTGTTAAACCAGAACTTCTGAAAGAAAAAATCTCACCAAAATGCAGCTCCATTGAGAACATCATTAGGTTTGATTTTGCAACAAAAATTGCATTAGCCTTAAACGACATCAACCAAGGTGTTGATGGACTTAACTTGCAAACAGTGAAATTGGCACCAATATTTTTTAAACTGGACCCTTGTTTGCACATGAAACACAGCATTAGCACTATTGTGAAGCTAGAAGTTACCATTAAAATGGTAGGTTGCAGTAGCATAAATACAACATCAACCAAGGCATTGGTGTTTATATCTTTCCAAGCAATGAAGATTGTACTAATCTTACTTCTTCAATTTTTTGCTTGTTTGCACATGAAATTTGGCAACATTGAAGCAGTTGGTAGCAGACTTAAGGTAATCGTAATCAATTGAACTGACCAAAAATTAAATGTAATTGTATTTGAATACATTCCAAATTTATTCGCAATCAACGATTACTTTCGCGATTAAACTTGGAAATCTTTACCCTACATCAGGGTTGGCTCCAGGTCAACAGCGTCACTCGGGCTCATCATACAATTTGTACTGACTCACACTGATTGCAACCATTCGATGCTTGCGTCACTGAAATCTCTTGCTTTTCTGGCTGGCATTATCATTGCTCTGTGATGTTTGTTACGTAAGAACCAATGAGAAGTTCTCCTGAGAACCCATCCATTGTTGCGTAACATATGTCACAGAGCAATGACAATGCCAATTAGTCCTCTGTGTACTAGGCTCATTCACATTAGCCTGCATTACTAGACAATTTATTGTTTATTTCAAATTATTCTTGAGTGCGAACTGTCCATTAGATTGCAATTCAAATCCAATGGGATGGGCAAATCCATTGTTTCAAAAACTTTTGATCGGATATGAATTATATTTTTAAAAATACTTAATCGCAGAAGGCAGCTCGGGATCTAAACGAAGTCAAGAGAACGCCTACTACGGCTACTGTGAATGATATTTTTTGATACAGGTTACCTGCAGCATGGATGCAAAAGGCCAGTCATGAAATGAAAATGTATGAACAGTGCCAAGACCGAATGAAAAGAACCTGAGTTAACAATCTTAGATAAGTGGATGGTGGCACAAATACATAAATCAAGCAAGCTCACGTTCTACAATATAAATCATAATTGAAGACTAGGGCCAAACCCAATGAGCCCGAGTTATCACTGCCCTACATCACAGGTGCTGATGAACCGCAGTTTTTGTGGCTAGGCTTTTTCCTTTATCAGCGTTTGTTGTAGTTATATTTCAAGGGAGACTGTTTGCCCATCTGTGTGTGTTTGACCTGGATAGTCCAGCAGCAAACACATGCATTTGTAGTGAATTCTCACTTTGTTGCAGCAAGCCTTCCTGTTGGCCACCAGAAGTAACGTAGTTTGTCTAGTGAGACACAGCAACAAAAATAAGAGCTTTACTTAAAAACAGGTTAACAATTCGGAAACAGAAGAAATAGTGGTACATTGCGAGGAGAGGTGTTAATTTCATTTATATATATTCAGAGTGAACCTATGATTGTAGGCTCTGTATATTTGTACAGTAAATTATATAAAGTACTTTTTTTTCAGAGCAATGAGGTACTTTAATTTTAGTCAAAAACACCTTTCCACAACATTGATAACTAGCATCTAAACTGTGATTCACCAGATACTGGTAAAAAAAAACTTAACCAAACCAGTGAGGTTTTGTTGACCATTGACTTTTAGTCCAATAGACAGATATGCAGCTTTTGACAGATATGCAGTATTGGCATCACTGTTCATTTCATTTTAAATTAAAAGCTGCACAATGCCATTCTAGCTTGCAGATGATCCAAATGCCATCATACAGCTGAAAACGTTATAACCTGCAGTTTGAAGAAATAATCAGCAATTTTGAACTTGCTGACAAACAACTTTTCAGCTTTGCTGGATGAATGTTCAAGCCTGATAGATGTCGTTTGACTGATAAAAGATTTGAAGCGTTGATGTTTGTTGACTATAGCAAAGATTTTAAACATTGATTATTTTTGTTTAATCAATATTTAAAGTGCCTCTTACAGTGGAGTAACTGATGGGAGGGAAGAGAGGCGAAGACCCTCTCGCCAGCTAAATGTAAAAACCAAGCCTCCACTTATTCTATATTTTGGTTTCACTATTCTTTTGGTTTTCAGTAGGTTTCCATCTTTTGCATTTTGCAGAATATCTTCCATTGAATTGTGGTTTTATTTAGCCATCCACACTTGAATTCACCATCATTTCTGAAGTTTTTTTCTGAATGTTGTCTAGTGGATCTCCTATAGGCCATGTGGACCTTATTCAGCTTAGTTTCCTACCTGCATGAAAACTCTAGTAGTGCTACTGGTTTGTTGACTGCATGAACATCTTAGTAAACAATTAATGTGAATTTTCTTTATTCTGGTGCTTGATCCTTACAGATTGGTAATTTTGTTTATTGCAATTGTAATTGTGATTACTTTCAATGTAATCATAATCAGTGCATTGTGATTTTGTTTATTCGTAATCATAATCAAGCATGGGGCAAGTAATCGTAATCGATTACATTTGTGATGTAATCACCCCATGTCTGGTTGATAGGCTACAAATTCCCAAGAAAAAGCATCTCCCAAAAACGCAGCTGCACTAAGGCTGTAGTATCGGTTTCAATATGGAATGCATCATGAATTGCAATAAATACAGCAGAATTGGAAAAGTTGCTATTATTTAAAACTTCCATGAAATCTTTGAAGATCGCATGAAGGAAGGATATTCATAAATCGCAAATGCTTGATCTGCAACAAACGCAAGACTGACTCTTGCCTTACATGCTTCCCACACAACGGCAGTGCAAATTTTTGCACTTCGTTGACGTTTTAAAGACAGGCTTTTAAACTTGCAAAAAGTTTGGGGACAACTGCCAAAACATACTGGTTGAGTAGGAAAAGTTTTTTGTGCCAGTCACCAAAGAGAATGGAAGTTATTAAAAGTTTGTCTTAGTGGTTTACAAATTTTTTTATGTTGTTGATAACCACCATGAGTCATATTTTGTCAACAGATGAGCTTGGTGCATTATGTTCAAATTCTGTCAAACTAATTTCTAGGTCAGTGTCGTTTGACTGCAATAATCCAAATGTTGCATTTTTATGACTGGATACCTTATAACTTCATTACCAAATCTGAAAATACAGTAACAAAAAATGGTGTAATGTGCAACAACTATGTTCATTGATGAAAGCATTTTGTTTTTATTGCTTGTGTATTAACTTGCCTTCATTTTTTGAAATTGAAATCTGAGAATACATTGTATAGTTTTGGATGAATTATGCATGGAATGATTTTATGTGAGAAGATGTTTGCAAGATGTTTTGTGTCCAGAACAGGCGGAATGAAGATAGATTGTAGGCAAACTATTTCTCTATTATACTTATTCCAAACATACAATGACATATTTTCAGATGTTGCTTCTTATGATAAAATTGCATGTAGGTAAAGATTATAACCTAAATGATATGGCGAATGTTGGTGAAAGTATGTTATTTGTCAATTTGCCTCCAACAGTTTTTTTCTTAAATCGTAATGCTATGTAATTAAGATAGCACATCAGTTGAATGATAATTTGCATAGTGCACCAAGAACTTTTGACCGATGGGTCATTTTGCAAAAATGTGACAACCTCTGGACCACTTCTAACAAAATGATAATAAAACAACAGATCCACAAGATTTAAAACTAAAAAAGAGAATATAAGTGAGTGCATTATTGAAAATGTTACACAAAACCAAAGAGCAATTTATTGCAAATCTCAATGAGTGGGATGTCTGGTCAAAGTATATAACTCTATCGTTCTTATACCAATACTAATGTTAGTTGTAGCAAGTCAAGGATTATCATCTAATGTTTCACTTGCCATTCAATTTCTGTTTTTAGATTTGTTTCATAGAAAATGTACTTTCACATATGTACTGCTCCTAAACATTGAGTGCGTTATAATGTGAGATCTTATAGTTTGGGAAATCTATCTTTGCTGACTAATTTTCAGAAGCTCTGTTGAGGTCTAGTGCAGGGTTTCTCAACCTATGGGCCAGGGAAGAATTTTTGAGGGGGATATTATTGAAATTGAGTCCATTTTGCGATTTGAACCTTTAAGTCAGAAACAGGAGCTCTTAAATTGCAAATGTCATAATAACATCGAACTTCTCTTTCATCATTATGTGTTAGAAATTATTGCAACATAGAAATTTCCATGCAATCTGCCATGTTGTGCACAATAGACAGTACAGGTATTGAAGGCATTTTGAGGCAGACCGGCAGCTCTTGTTGTCATGAAAACGAAATCTAGAAGCAGATTTAATGTTGCAGATGTCTTGATCTGTGCAGATCTGTGCATGAATATCTAAGCTTTCTAACAAAAAACAGGCTCAACTTTTGCATTAAACTTAATTGTAGTGCATGTTGTGTTATTAACACATTGGGAGCCAGTGTACTATATACTCATATTTTGAAATAATGCCTGAGCAACTATTTTTGCGCTACTTTGCAACTCTATAACTCATGAAGAGATTGAGCTAGAGAGCTGTTCAAACCCTTTAAAGATGTGATGGGTCTACTGGTTTGGATTTAATAAATTGGAAAGTTTTAGATTTCATTTTTTTAATGGGTGACATCATAAGTGGGCTAGGCTCAGGCATTTTGGCCCAGGTTACCTGACCCTGAGCCCCAACCAAAAGAGACAATTTTTTGTCTAAAGTTTTTATTGGAAACTAGGCTACAATCCGAGCCTGTAGAGCCTTTGATTAGCTCTTCAGCATTTCTGGTTCAAACGTTAGGGCCTAAAAACAACAAACTAACTTGATTAATTCCTTAGTTACTTTTATGATTATGGACTTTTGGCCATAACTTTTGAAGCAGAAATGCTAGATGGCCAATCAAGGGCTTTAGAGACTCATATTAATAGCCTAGTTTCCAGTAAAAATTTGAGTTGTGGTTGGGGCCCAGGGCCTGGTAATCTAGACCAAAAATGCTATGACATTACCCACAAAAACTCAAAATCCAAACTTTCCAATTTTTTAAAAATTGAAACTAGAAAACACGCTGCATCCTCTTGAGGGTTTGAACAGCTCCCTAGTTCAAATGGCTGGCAAGGTATGTAGTTGCAAAGTGATGGTAAAAAAGTGGCTCATGCGGGTCTTAAAGGTAAATCCACCTCCTAAGGTGTTACATGTTGTTTTTAGTTGTTTATGTTTCTGCTCTGCATGTGTAACAGTTGTCACATTGGAGAAGTTGTCAACTTGTGGACCATGGACCCTCTGTTTGTTTATTACTGTAATTGGGCCACATAGTTAAAAAGGTTGAAAACCCGTAGTCTAATGATGTTATTATTGTACGTTTTTATTAAAAGATGTTATGCTTTTTCTAATCAAAATTACCTAACTGTAACATGCACACAAAATTTAAATCAATGCTGGAAAAGTTCATGGGCCGAAAAAATTCTGTCCACGGGCCTGTAGTTAGACCAAATTGTTTCAGACTAATATTTTAATCTTTTGTTATACTGAGCATATGGTTCTTAAATATTAGAAAAAATAATTGTCATGATAATTATTATAAAAATCATAAATTTAGCTGGTGAATGGTTAAACTGCCAGGATAATTGAATGTAAAACTCATGCATTATGCTTAACTAAATGGAAACACATGGGGCTAATTTTTTGCACCTGTTTGATAAAGCCTATGCACATTTTTAGTCAAACATGCAAGTTTTGACATGTGAATGTTGATGAAGCTAAATTAGGATTTGAATGGTTAAAACACCTGTAATATTTTTGGCAGAGGTTTTGTTATATAGAGCAAATTTTACTCTGAATCAGGGTCTCTAAACTAGCAGGCCACATCCAGCCCACAAAGCCAATTCGTCTGGCCTATGAAGACAATTTGCCAATAATGAAAAAATAATATATTTACGAAGAACTTTATGATTTGATAGAATATAACATATCCCGAAACAATCACATTGCCTAAGGTGTCTGGCCCTCGGTCTGTTGTGGAATAGATTGTGTGACCCTCGGACAAAAAAAATTTGTTTACATTGCATTTTTGTACCTTCGTAAAAATGTGCATGCATTTTTTTTGCGAAAACGGTGCAGACAACATAGTTTTTTTCCACAGATGAAAACTTCAAGAAAAGTCCACATTTATTTACATTGCTTTTTTATACCCTCTGATAATGTACTGCTATGTAAAACAATGCTAGTTTGCTACCAATTAGTTATCACTTTCATGTTATGCTGCTGCTAGCAAACGTAATGGTTGCTAATGAACTTTGCCAGTATTATAGTAAATCTTGCTGGTAAACCTAATGGTTTCTAATGAAATACCCTACTTCACAATGATGTGCTGTGTGTTTCACGCTTTGGTCTACAATGGTATCATACCTGAATCATACTCGCTGCTAGCAGCATGATTACATAGCTACAAAACTGTAGATATTATATACCTACTGATTATAGCTTAGTTTTTTTTAGATTGCTACACAACTACAGACCTGGTTTGATCATTCTGACTATATAGAAATAAGATGTTATGGTAGTTAAAATTTTTCCTGACTTCTACAAGTAATACCACGCCTGTCTGGCTACGGTGCCACAGGCTTAGCAATGATTAAACCAAGGAACATCAAAGACTCACAGATCCATTGTTGGAGACTGGTGTCGAAACCAGGATTGTGGAGTCGGAGATAAAGTGTCTGACTCCAACCTTCCAAAATTTCCGACTCCTTAACATAACATAACATAAAGTGAATGAAGTTTGGCTGTCATCAATTTTGTAGCAACTAGCAATCAATGGAAATCGTGGTACACAGCAAGAATTCTCTGCTTCAACAAAAGTTTCAAATGAAATTGTACCATTTCAACAGGAATTCCCAGCTTAGGAGTGTGATGTAAGAAATGATCCAATTGGACTTCCGGAGTCAGAGTCAGACAAAAATCTGACAAGGACTCCTTGCGACTCTGACACCGACTCCGCAACCCTGGTTGAAAGTTATAACAATCATGTTTAGTGTGCTTTACAATGCACTGCTTTAGTAGTTATAACAATCATGTTTAGTGTGCTTTACAGAGCACTGCACTGCAAGTCTAGCTTTCAGTGAACTTGACAAAACCGTTGTATCTAGGAAAGGACCTGGAGCCAGAGCTACCTCACAAATATTCATAGCTCCAGCTCTGGTCGTAAATTTTAAACTGAGCTCCGGCTCCTGAATTTAATCTGAGCCCCTGCTCTTGACAAAATGCCCAGTTCTGGCGCTCAGGCTCCACAGCCCTGGTGAAAACTGCTTGACATTCAACTTTTAATACATGGAAACATGCTACATTGAGCTACATTTTGAAAAGGTTTTGCTGGGAATTTTTTGTTTAACTTATTTTTTATTTCAATTTAGAATGAATTGGTTTTGTTATTAATCTTTCTCCAAGTAGTTTTATTAGTGCACCTGGCATGTTGCATCTGCTGTTTATTATCTTTGGTGTACCACTCCTATTGCTTGTTTCTGTTTCAGGTGCGCACCTATTTTCAGGTCCTCAGTTGTGATATCTTATTTGGATGAAAATTGTTACCAATGACACGATCATTCTTTGTTGTTAACTTTTGGGTTCACTTGTTCATCTTCGTTCAACATAGTTACTTAGATATGAGATGCTTTAATCTAATAATTATAAACTTCCAGACTACACTAGTAGTTACTTTGGAATAGAGGTATTTTCTAACTGGTAATTGATTCTATTTGAATATGATTCTAGGACTAAGGATGCACAGTGTCATGTAAAATCAATTTCCTATTTAAAAACGTTGCTGATAGATTCAACCATGTCACCATCAGTTTGGTGCATTGCATCATATCACTTAAGTTTTTATTGCTACTTATTGACACATAGCACTTGTGTATATAAGTACACACACACACGCATATATGCATGCATAAAAAAATTATTTTTGTTGGAAACATAACACTGTACCTTAGTTTTAGATAAAATCTTTTCTGTGAAGTCAGTGTCACAGTTGATCTTAATTACTTTTCATGCCAGCTTTTCTTGTGGTGTTCACAGGGGCAACAGCTACAAGAGGTGTCAAAATACCTCATGGTTTTCAGTAACCTCTGATAGTTCTGTTGGCTCCACACCACAACATGACCAAGTCAGATAGGAGATGTAATCATGCCATCTAGTCTTGGTTGACTTCTGGGCTGCTTTCCCAATAGTGCAGCTAACAGGAATGGCCTTGCCAATCCTGTTTGATGGGATGGTCATGTGACCAAACCATAGTAGCTAGGACCATCTATTTCGAGAAGTGGCTCAACAATCAGGACTTTGGGGATTTCAGAGCTGCGCACTTTGTCACAAAGTGTCACTTTGTAAGCTCTTCTCCAACTTGTTTTGTGACTACAGTACAATAAAGCTCACACAATACTGCATTTGCTTTACTAATCTGCACTTTTATCTCCCTGTTCTGCTGTCCTTCTCTCGTGAATTCAGCTCCACCCAAATGTCATGGCAATTTCTGTCATAAACATATATATTGATTGTTGTCATAGAAACTTTGTATTTATCCATTATATTCCTAAAATGCCTCTTTCATTTTGCTGCAAATATTTGAGTTGATGGCATTTATCAAATACTGTGTTTTTTTGTGATAACCTTGTACTAATTTTTATGAAGAAGTGCTTTTTTATTTTGTCTTCAGCATTAAGCTTGAATTAAGTTCCAACACCACCATCAAATCAACTTTTGACTGCTCAGTTGAGCAGCGCCCTCCCAACCTGTCATATTATCTTTGTTTATTTATTCAAGGTTGCATATAATATACTTTTGCAAAAAAGACCCTGAAATTTTTTACGACATCAACAAGTTTCAAATATGTTTAGAAGATGTCAAATTACCACATCATGCTTACTTGCAAAGATTAAGCAAAGATTTCATTTTTTCAGCTGGCCATGCCTTCATCAATGGTTGGAAACAAGACCGAACAGACAAGAGTGTCCTGTTTGCAAAGCTGGTATCGGAAGAGACAAAGTTGTTCCTCTGTATGGTCGTGGCAGTGCCAGTAATGTAGATCCTAGAGACAAATTACCTCCAAGGCCACAAGCGCAACGCCCAGAAGCAGGAAATAGAAATGTAAGTACAACTTGATTATAATTTTTTATTTTATTTCATATAAAATAAATGTAAGTACAACTATAATTTTTTATTGTATTGTTTTTATTGGGCATTGTATATTCAGTGAATAAGGTAACAAAATGAAGAAAACGAATATTGCCATAAATTTTCAAATAGCCAGTGACACAAATACCAGCATATTTGGTTTTCACTAAATTCATTACAGTAGTTGAACAAAATGGGCAAATTACCTGTGGCTTACATTTGCAAATAAATGGTCAAAGCAGTTCGGTGCAAGGTCGGAAGGGCACTCATTAAATAAAGTGATTTTTATCTGCATTGACCACTCTTGACCAGATTTATAGTTGACAATGGGAAAAATTCAGAGCATTCATTTGAAAGCTCGGCAGCAAGACAAAATTTACTGTAACAAAGAGAGGCGTTGCCTGAAATTACGAAATATGCAAGAAACCCTAGTTTTGTGCTTAATGGTAAGGGTGCTGTTGCAACTTTTGAAAGGTATTCATTGGATGTCAGTAGTCAATGACACCTGTATTTTCTATTGAATCGCGTAATTTCAGTGTGTTTTGTAGAAGATGTAATGAACTGCTATCAAAGCATTTAACATGATACTTTCAAATCTGCTGTGTTAGAAAAGAAAGAAAATTTCAATATACTCGCTTTGCACATCCTTTGGATTTTCCTAAGTTGTCAACAAACAGGGCATCCAAGAGAAATCTTTATGGGCGGAACAAAACCCATTTGGGGCCCCTAAGACTTGCAAAATTATTTTGAAAAAAATAAAAATTGAGGCAAATAAATGTGCATCAAACTTCAACAAGAAGTGCTCGTTTATTGATCATATGAAACATTATGTTAAAACATGCAGGTATTCAAGTAATGTGACAATATTACCATTATTAACATGACTTTTAAATGTCCATAGTAAAATCTTATCAAGGAAGAAGTTAGAAAAAAATGCCGCAGTCTCAGAATGAATGGAGTCGATCGAGGTTGAATAAAACGCTACTAGTGAAATGAGACTCCGACCTCATTGAGTAGCTGTAACCTTGGTATGAGCTTACTTATTATAACAAGAATGAAGGGACAGAACGAAATATTTTGTCAACCGAATATTGCTTCTATTTTTGACCGCGAGCCACAATAAATAGCCACACGGGCCACAGGCCGGCGACCACGGATTTAAAGCATTTTGTCAAAATACTGCAAGTGCGTACTTTCCACGATGGGTGTAAGCAAGGAATCGATCAGCAAATTTTTAATAGGAAATCGATTTCACGTAAAATTACGCATCCTCAGTCCTGAAAATTGCAAGCAAAGCTTACGGGTGAGAAGTTGAAAGGCTGAAGTAACAGCAGAGAAAAAACAAACTCAAGACTACAATCAAAATTTCGTAACACAAGCTCATAAATCATAACATCTTAACAAACTGACTGACGTCAAGAATACTAGTGGCGA
>Ga0210059_1013464_pt1 | contig 12232 bp, 6 predicted proteins | sample Ectturendosymbi2_FD_188042 | JGI IMG/M metagenome (GOLD analysis project Ga0210059, IMG submission 188042) | Ecteinascidia turbinata endosymbiont from Florida, USA - Sample 2 (SPAdes) (version 2) | ecosystem: Host-associated > Tunicates > Ascidians > Unclassified | place: Key West, Florida...
GAAATTTTTATGTTGAATCGTAACAACGCCTAACACAGAAAACGATTTATTATCTTTAGCGAAGAACGAAAAATAACAGGCACAAATGTTGGCAATCAAAAAGGTTAAACCTGGTTCAAAGTTTGTCTTTTCAATATACTGTATTTCGTTACCAACAATAAACAGAAAGACTTTGAAAGTACGTCTTTAATAAGATTGTCAGTACGGATGCTTCAATTGACGGCATTTGTTCACTTATTGCTTGAGTATCTCAAAATTTGTGAATGCGTTTTAATTGCAAAACGCTCAATCATAAAAATTCGTGATTGGCAAACAAAACAACGAAATATGGAGAACACAGCGATCCAATTGTTTTTTCTGATGTGACATTTGTTTGCATAAAAATGTTTTTGACAATTAAAATTCAGCATCCTGCTGCTGCAACTCTTATAAACAGGAAGAATACAACTTCGCAGTGGAGTTTAAAAAATAAATGACAGCAAAACTGTTTACCAGTTATAAATATGCAAAAATAACAACAATCCCTACAAACAGTTTCACCACGCCGTGTTTTCAGTTCTTCAGGCTCAAAATTCCCACCAAAGTGCTATGAAGTGATAGTGCAGTCGCGCGTAGTGTTAAAACATGACAAAGAACTATCACCAAGGACATGAGTACGGACGCTTTTTGAAGTCACAGCTTTCTTATATTGTTTTGCCAGCATGCAAACAAATGAACTGCGTAATGGGTCGCACAGATTATGTTGTTGAAAAGTCATATTTTTGATAATTTTCAGCATTTATCATCTTGTGTTCTGAGCAATGTTTTTCTTTGAGGTGTTTTGAGAGATCGAAACGTTTCCACAAATTTTTCCAACTGTCTCTCACAATACAGCAAAAACTCCTTCACTAACACCATCAAATTACACTATAGCCTTGCTTCACAACCATCTCGGTATTCAGATAAAACGCGGTGTTCTATCAAAATGTCTGCGGTGAGCAAGGTCAAACCTTAAAAAAGCTTGATTTTGAGTGGAACAATATACATAGCATTTCCTAAAAAACCTGAGCAATTAATTATGTACCACTCAAGATTTTGATTAATGTATATCAGAATTTCAGGTTCGGAGCAAACAAAGTGTTGGGATGAGGTTCATTTTAGTGCTAACTTTTCTGGTTTTGGCCTATTTTTTATGACACTCTGGCGTGAATTGTAGTTCTATACTCAACATGGTTATTTTATGATTTTTGGAAAAGTTATATATTTAATTGAAAAATTCCTGGAATCATGGAATGGGAAAGACGTTCGAAAAATCAAGAGCATTCAGATTCCATTCAATTCTAAATTATACTGGAGATGAACCAATTGTTCTGACGAACGTTAAACACTTTACTGGTTCATAGCTGTTGAGGTAGGCATTTTTTTGTGACAAACACTTGCAATTTTTCAGCATCATTTAGTATCGTAGGACTAACTACAGAGGAAGGCAGTTATTTTCCATACAATTTTTAATGCGTGCTTTCAAACGTAAAATTATTTGTGGCCGACGAAGAGTTACAATAGTTGTCCAATAACATTGCATATCAGTTCAGACTTTGCTCTGGCTGATACGCCACAAGCGCAGACAAGGTACAAATCAAGTGCGCTAAAATTTATATGCACACAACCTAATACAAACGTTTTCTTTTAACCGCCTACTGCGAAAGAAACAAAAATCATCTGTTTGTTTGTTTCAAGCGTCGGGAAATTCCATCGGCATCATAACGTTACATCAGCGACATCTAACGGTATAGAACCGCCGTGAAATCACCAACACTTTTTTAATCTCCCGGGTGTGTGTTACGACGACAGCGAACTTTGGCTGAGTTGAGCTTCACATGCCCCAAGGGAGAACCGCTCAACGTGATATTTTTGTCGTTTGTTTCCACGTTTGTCCATTCTCTCTTACTTTCCACTGTGCTCTTTTACGTTCCTCTGTGCTTTTTTGCGTCCAGTGTGCTTTTTTTACGTTTCACTGTGCTTTTTTACTTTTCACTGTGCTTTTTTACTTTTCGCTGTGATTTGCAACGTTTTCCGAGGATTTTCAATTATCAATCCAGTTTCGAGAGGAAATATCAAGACAATTAGGAGGGAAAAATATAACAACAACGTTAGGTGCTAGTCGGATGTGCCCTTCAGTCTTGCACTGACCTTTGACCTTGAGCCCAGCATTCCACTGCGTATAGCAAAAATCTCAAATGGCATTCTTGGCCCAATCACCATGCAGTAGTTTGGCCTCGAGCTCGTATTGGAATTTAGTTTGTTTCGTTCAAAGCTCAGTTAACTTTTAACAATATTTGATTATGATTCACCTTTGTCTGATTTTACGTTCATCTCACCTCATACTGTTTCATAAATTGATTTGCTTCATGAGTCATAAAAACTTGTTTAAGAACAAAGTCGTCAGTATTTAGCTTTTTCTTTTCGAAGAACGAAACAGGTTTTGAAAAACACGATGATTTGTAGTCTGTTGTTTCACTAAATCTCACATTTGTTTGAAAAAGTAAGATTTTTAGCTGAAGTGTAACAATTTACGAGCACGCATTTTCTTAAACAGTGTATTTGCAAAAAAATGAAAACTAGTTTTTAACTTGACCCTGCTGGCTCGATGCTGTTAAATACAACAGATCAAAAAATTGAGAACGGAGCCGCGGTTTCAACAAAATCACAATCACAGTGTTTCTTTTCATTTTTAGTCTCCAGCTACATCCTGCCGAGCACTGGTTGCAGTGAATGATCGGTGTTTCCTTACAAATATAATCGAAAATGCCCAGCAGAGCTCCGGCACCTATAAAATTGCCACTACCCATTACGCTGCAGTGCCGTGTATGACGTAAACGGAAACGCTAGATATAGCGCAGTTTGCGTATGAAGAAGAAACGAGCTTTGATTCTTCTGAGCTAAGAAACAAGGTGGACAGAAAGACTCTTCACCTTGCAAATATACAAAACTGATAACAACGCGTTACCAAAACTTTCAAAACGTCGTGGTTTCAGTTGTACAGATATAAAATTACCAGCACGAGACTGCTATGAAATCACTTTAGAGTCCTGTGCTGAAAACATATCATACAATTTTTGAAAATGATACAAAAGCTAAAAAACATCAAAAGACGATGAACAGAAATATTTGATGTGGTCATAACTACCTGGTAGCTACTTTGCCAGCAAGTAAACGCTCTGTAAATATGATTCAAAGATGTTGGTATTGAAAAGTCATGTTTTTGATGTTTATAGATTTTATAATTTTAGTGGGGTTTTGAACATTATGGTGTTTTCATGATTTATGCTAAGTTATCGCATTTTAATATGCCCAGCAAATTTTATTGTGAACGTTTAAATTTTCATTAGCGAATCTTCTAAGAGACAAGAGTTTTCAAAACAGATCAAAAGAATATAAGACTGAGAAACATTTGAGTATGTACGCAGTTTGTACAGTATTTTAATCAAACATTTGTATTGGAAATTAAGATTTTTCGACCAACTTACAACATGCTGTTCAACTATGAGTCCGGTTGCCAGTTTGTCTCCAAACTAAGCTATATTCTCAATCAATCACATATTTCATTACAGTGTAATGATTCCCATTTTTTCTGCATTGTGCTCCAACACCCAAGTATCACAAAATAGGTTCATGCATGTAGCAAAATTTTCTCACATTTGACGTGTCCCTGATCATCGCCTCAGTTCATTTCGCCAAACAAAATGCCGCCAAATTTTTGCAAACGCCAATAAAACGCAAAGCAATCCTTCAGCAAGGCCTAAACCTGTTATCATCTCGAAGAAGGTAAAATGCGTTTTGATTTATGTACAATGAAGTACAAACAGAACTCTAAGTGAAATCACATAACACTGTTCAATACATTTATTTTCAATCTTTTTTTTATTCTGATGCAAATGAAGCACAAATTAAAAACGTTTATCTTTTTGAACATAAATCAGTGATTTAGCATATGGCTTCCATGCAGAAACTGTGCTTTTGAATGATGAACAAGTTACACCACCTCTCTTCGAAGGGTATCAAAAAAATTTATTTCCTTTCAAGTTCATCGATGTTATGCAGTTAAAGATGAACCGATATGCGTTAACCTACCGAAGCAATGAATTTCGTTTCAGTCAATAATTTAATTATTATAAGAATCACAGATTTGGAGTTAATACATCATGCTAAGTGCGTGCATATTATTGCCAAAGTTTTTCTGATGTGGTCCTGTTTGTGCACCCTAAGATGAAAATTGTTTTTGTTCAATCCAATGGCTTTCTAATTGTTTCACAAATTATGGATTGGCTAAAAATTCCTGAAAATAAGGAATTGGCGAAATGTTTGAAAGATCAAGTGCAATCGCATTCCATTCAATTCAACAATAGCCTGATGAACCAATTGTACTGAAAAATCTACATGAGTATTTCAGGCATGACGTAGTTTGATTCTAGCAAAGTAAAAACAAAAGCGTTGTGAAAAGTACAATGTGTCAAAAGAATGTTGCGCCTTTGCACGTTCATCAACAAACGTCTGAGTAAAATCTCGAATACGTGTCTTCGTGATTGACGTAACATATCATTTCTGAGAATACATAGCCTACATGTACGATAACGCGGGGCAGCTTGTCTTCTTTTTGGGTTACGCCAGCCAAACTTAGTAGTTGTGGTTGAATTAAAAACGCTACATTTCCAGGGGTGCCTATTATTTGAAACACAAGAAATAATCAGAACTAGCGTTTGCAGCAATTTCGTTAGCCACATTTTAAGGCCAAATAATTATATCAATATCATAAACTAACCACCACTTTATCCTTTTTACCAAGGAACATCTTTGCAAACATTTTGACTGTTCTATTTATTTGAATAGATCTCGTCAAACAAAGCATGAGCAAAGGTTGCAGGAGCTGTTTACCGTTTTGAAGTCTGTAACGTTCACTGAATTCCCTATGTTTTCCTTCAGCTTCGCCACTTCCCTGCTTGATTGATTTATGTCTATGATTGGTAGTTGACGCAATCCTTGCCTTTCGTTCCCGCATTCCTTTGCGACCGACGTTGATCATAGCGGTGTCGCGAGTTTTGGGTTCCACTTTTCTTTCACGACTAGCACCAAATCTGCGGCGGTACTATTCACAAGGAAACACGATCCAGTACGCATTTCCTTGATTCTGCGGGACGGTACCCGCCTACAAGTGAAAAACGAATACAAGTACTTAGGATTAACGTTTCAGCGAAACCGGTCTTACTCGAAACATGTACAGAATGTTGCGGCGAAATGCAGGGCTCGCCTAAATGTCATTAGGATGTTGAAAGGCACGTCCTGGGTTGCAGGAGAACGTTCGTTGCTTACGGTCTACAGGTCGCTTGTTAGATCCGTGATAGAGTATGGTATGGAGGCCTACTTTTTACACATCTCCCAGTCTACTAAAACCATTACACAAGATCCAAAATGATGCACTGAGTTTATGTACTGGAGCCATGGCTAGCACTCCACTGATCTGCCTACATCACGCTTGCGATGAAATGCCTTTACTCATTAGGCACAAGTTCTTGTGTTTAAAATTTAAAGCCCATCTCTTAATGTTCAGCGACCCTCTCGCTCAGTCGTTAATTGAGGATTGCTGGCAGGAGCGTTTTCCAGATTCGAATAGTTTCTGCTCCTATAATATGTTTACAAAGGTTGCGGTTGATCACTCCCTTTTCGCCGCCGCTCCCTTGCGCATCCCGAATATTCCTCCTTGGTCGCTACAGAAACCCCTTGTCGATCCCGCTCTCGCTCTCTTACAGTTCATACATCAAACGACATCTGCGTTCGTTGCACCTCTTTTCTGGTCGAATTTACACAATACATATGACCAGTGTGTTAAAATCTATACAGATGGATCAAAAACCTCTACTCGAGCCGGCTGCGGCATATACATGGCGGAAAAACCTAAAATATTCGATTGCAATAAACAAGTTTTCCTCCTCCATCACCTCCGAACTCTTCGCCATTCTCCACGCATTGTACCTTGTTTACTCATTAAAAATTGTCAAGATCGTTATTGTTACAGACAGCCTCAGCTCATTACAATCAATCACAAATTGGAACTGGAAAAATCATAGTTTCTCAAACAAAATCACACTCCTCTGTTCGACACTTGCAGCCTCGGGCTACGAGATCCTTTTCCTTTGCGTTCCTGGCCACCAAAATATCCCAGGAAACGAAATGGCGGATAAACTGGCGAAACTTTCCACTGCCGAAACTTCACTCTCCCCACCCCAAGGTGTTCACTACAAACATGTAACTACTCGACTAAACTTTTCTGATATGTTCTCTGCTCTATACCAACACTGTTTCCAAGAGTGGGACATTCAATACCAGAACGACACACGAGATCACGCTGACAAAGCTATCTTTCCTGCCCTGCTACGGTCTTCTCTGCCGATCCGTTCCCTTTCTCCTATTATTTTCCGTTTGTGCACTGGTCACTGCAAATTGAACCACCATCTGTCACGTATTGGCCTTCACCCTGACGGGCTCTGTGGCCAGTGTGAAATACCTGAAACGGTGGAACACATGCTCGAAGTCTGTCCCAAATACTAGACTTCGAGAAAGCGTCTGACACTTGCACTCAATCAACTCGGTATTTCTTTTCATACCCTGGAAGTTCTCCGTAGCACAGCTGCTGCAAAGCTTGTAGAAACGTTTGTGCGAGAGTCAGGCGTACGTCCATAAATTCTTTTTACACGATCCTGGCACTACAAGACCTCGTAGTCAGAAAGTGCCATCAACGCCCTCATAATAATCATTTTCTTCCACGTACTGTATCTCGAACAGGTCGAGAGTTATGTGTCATCTGTCACGCATTGAAAATATATAAGGTCTTTTTTTCTGCATTTACGGCAGCATAAGGCTGCGTCTCTTAATATTTTCATTAATCACTCTCACGCATAATCATCTTTCACGTGTACTGTGAACTCGAATAAAGCTTGCAAAGGGTGCATTAACTAAGTTAAGTTTGTCTTGCTGTAGAACTGATCGAGCGTAAGAACTCTACAGCAAAAATTAACCAAAATAAGAAAATGCAGAAGGACAGTAGCAACGTTGATGTATCAATAGGTTTCGACAGTGGTATTCTTCAAGAAAGCCTTGTGAGTATGATGAAGTCTAGAAGTGGTCTTCTAGCCAATGTCACGAGGCTCCGAGGTGAACTTGAAGTGCTGTTTCTGGACATTGCCGATTATGAAGAAGCGTCAAGAAAAAAGGTCGGTTTTGATGAGGCATTCGATAAATGTTTGGAATTCTGCAAGAAGTACAGTTGTGAAGTGCCGTCTGGTGAACTTTACACAGCAGAAAAGTAAGAAGCAGAGGCGAAGTGTACAGACTTGTGTCGCAGGAGAACAACTTGTGATCAAAACTATGAACAGTTTGTGCAATTATGCACCGATTAAGAACCTTCAGCTAGTGATTTGCGTAGTTCGGCCTCAAAAAGGTCCTCCGTTTCGTACATCGCTAGGAAGCAAGAGATGATTGCGTTACAGATAAAGCTAATGGAGTTGGAACTGGGGAAAAGGCAAACGGAACTGCAGTGGAAGAAAGAGAAAAGGAAAATGGAGCTTGAGTGGGAGAAAGAGAAGACAATTAGAGCTAGAATTGGAGACAGCCCGCGCGCTCTTGCTCGTATGGAGCAACTGAAGTTGTAAGAAGCGATGTCTTTGGTAGGTTCCAAATCAGAACCCCAGGGTCAGTTGCGACGTGTTGGCGAACAACGGTTCAGGTGAGCCCGGTTGTAGTAAAAACATTGGTTCTTGCCTTGTGACTAGAGTTGTGGACAGCAAACCTACGACAGTTTCTACATACGCGGTTACATATTCGCCGGCAAGTACTGTTGGACCTCAAGCAGTTACTTCAACAGTTGGTGTTCTCGATGCGAATCCACGTTTGAGTATTGGAGCTAAGGAATTTCTCCCGAAGCAGCGCGTTTTGTTCAGCTGTGAAGAAGCCCCGTCAACTTCACGTCGCTCATCAAATGCCTTCATCTCGAAAGCAGGTACGCAGCGTTTGTGTTTGGGGTCGGGGTCACACAGTATCGATGAAACCCATGACGTTAGCACGATGAAGAGTAACTCAGTGGTCTTCGAAACTATTCAAGGTTTAAGCTCAGCGATTCGCGAAGGTATTGCTCTGCCCAAAAGAAATATACCTAATTTCAATGGTGATCCGTTGCATTACTACGGGTTTATTAAAAGATTCGAAGAGACCGTAATGAAACAGGTTTCTAACCCAGCTTCGCAACTGGCATACTTGATCGACATGTGCCAGGATAAAGCGCACGAAGCTGTAAAGTCTTGCAACATCATTAGCCCACCTGCTGAAACTTTACAACGAGCTCTTGATAAACTTGCATGCAAATTTAGAAAAAGGCATGTGGTTGTAAAGGCTCATCTAGACTGTATAACAAAGGGACCCTCTGTAAAGGCCGACAAAGACAGTCTGGAGAACCTAGCTAGGGACATGTTTAACTGTCACACGACACTTGTTCAGTGGGCATACGACTCGGGGTTAAATTCTTCGCAAACATTGTTGGATGTGTTTAAAAGACTGCCTATTCATTTACAGAGAAAGTTCAGTGATCGGGTCGACGTTAATCAGTCGGTTACCCAGGTACATTTTCGCAGTTGCTGTCTTTCGTTGAAGAAGCTGCAGATTGCGCTAATTCGCTGTTTGGCCAAGCTTTGATCGAGCCGGTAAAGAGCAAATCGAGCCCTCGAAAGCTTTCCGAGTCAGGCCACGTGTTTGCGGCTCAGTCTGAGACTGCTGGAGCAATGTGCAATCAGAAAGTGCTTGCGGACCTTTGTCCTGCGTGCGATTTCGATCATGTGCTGTGGAAATGCCGCAGGTTCTTGGGTAAATCTATTCAAGAGCGCTGGAACTTCGTGAGAGGTAAGCGCTTGGATTTCAATTGTTTGGGCGCTGATCATCTCTCGCGTAATTGTGGATGCAAGTCAAAATGTAAAACTTGCTCTCGCCCTCACCATACCTCTTTGCATAAATATTTTGTACAACGTGCGCCGAAGTCATCGAGTTGCGATTCATCCAATGCGAAAAATCGACTGCTGACCAGGGACGGATTTAGGTAGCGCGGGGCCCTAGGCCATCTTAGTTTGGGGGCCCCACGCAAGTGTGACCTATTTGGCCGTTTCTGTGAAAAGCGTGAAAGTATGCCCTTCTTGTGTGCAGTGTCCCCTCAATCTATATTTTGTGGTGCCGACTTTGGTTCCACAATTGCCTTAGATCTTCAACAGAAATTAAAGCCTTTCCTACATTCGTCTAAAGAACAAATGGCATTGAGATCTTCTCTTGGAATTTATAGCTCTTTCGTGTAGTTCAGAAGTTCTCTTCGTTAAATTTCCGCGATTTCAAGCGTTTTTACTAGGTTTGTTTTTCGGATATAAAGATTTTCATGCGGGACCGTGTTGCCTCCCTCGAAAATATCATTTAGCTGTCGATCTGATTACCTGTACGTAAACTCCTTTTTTGTAATAATAGTAACCCCTAATTTTTGAACCAAACAAGCACAATCCATTCAGTGGACACAGGGCTTATTCATACCGTTTTGAAATTGTCATTTTCCAAGCAATATGAAATATAGTGTTTTCATACTATATACCACAGGCGTACGAGGCGGGGGGACTGCCGTCTCCCGGCTTGAAAAATTTCAGGGCAAATTCTGTTTTCAGGACAAGCGCAAGTTGCTCAAAATTCCTGAATAATAAAAAATATTTCAAAGCAGTGAAAAATTTCAGGGGAACTCTGTTTTTCAGCGCCAGCGCAGGTTGCTCAAATCCTGAATGATAAAAAAATGCATTCAGTATGTAAATTCTAGGCACACTCTGTTTCACAGGGCAAGCGCAAGTTGCTCGCAAATCCTGAGTGTAAAAGTATATTCAATACAGTGAAAAAATTTCAGGGCAAACGTAAGTTGCTCAAAAATTCTGAATGATAAAAATATTTCAATACAGTTAAGAAGTTCAGGTCAAATCCGTTTTTCATGGCAAGCGCAAATTGCTCAAAAATCCTGAATGATAAAAAGTATGTAGTCAATACAGTGAAATTTCAGGAAAAACTCTGTTTTTCAGGGCAAGTGCAAGTTGTTCAAAAATGCTGAACGATGAAAAATTTTTCGATGCCGTGTATTCAGTGTATATTCACTTGGAGGTGGTCCGTGTAAATTTGGCTAGTTTAGTTTGTAATCTGGACTAAAGAGGTGACTGGTCATAATGGCTTTGATCTAGACCATCTATGTTCAACCCAAATGTCTTACTGTGCCAAAAAGTATGTCACTATCTGGACCAGGGCCGCACATTGAATAACACATTAATTAAGGCTGCACACTGAATGGCTTACTTTGATCTTATCAAATTATTTCAGCTTAAGCTAATGTACTGAAAGCGTTCGAATCCTCATTGCAATGGTAACAGACGTGATAAAGTTGCAATGAAAACCAACTGCATCAAAAATGTCAAATTCAGGATTATCAAAATAAGGACAGGTTGTCAGTATGTGGGATACATTTACTACAGCGAAAACCTAAACTGGGCCGCATGCGGCCCGCGGGTTGGGCATAGCTGATCTAGACCAAGGCCTCGTTTTCTGAAAAAATCGAACAATCGGATGTCGGTAGGTCAACAGCTTGATCTAAGAATTCGGTAAGCTCCTTTGAGTGCGCGTGTTTAAGTGCCTTGCTCAACCGTACTTACTATACCACAGGCAGGTGTAGGATCAGACCTTCGGTCCGGAACCGTCGGTTTTAAACCATTGCGTTGTGCCATCGAAATCGCGTACATATTTGCATCAGTAAAGGCAATTACCGTAAAGTTTCTTGTCTGGGAGAACACAACATGCAAGGAACTTCACCCCATTGAGTACAAACAAGGTAACTACAGAATTTGCCTAAAACGGCACCACGAGGGGATTGCATAATGAATGTTATTGCCGAATTGACGTTTCAAGCGAATTGAAATGCATGTACAAGATGCCTTCGGGATCGCACAAAATGTAACATTAGGCAAATTGACGTTACAGACGAAGCCGTTATAAACGAATTCAACGGTACAGAACAGATTTATGAGAGGTTTCAGATCCCATTCGGATTGTACTAAAAAAGTTAATTTCAGGGCATCAGGGAAAATTGTTTGTTTTTAGAGCAAATTATTATTTTCAGGGCAATTTTTCCACCCCTTCAGTAAAATGCCTTGCCGTGTACGCCTATGATAGGCCGATGATAAACAGCATGAAGATAAGTTTTGCACAGAAGCAAAGTATTGTCACAACATCCTCAGTTAAGCACGAAGTAAGGCCAATGTAAACGCGTTTTCCCCAGTGAAGCTCGCGAGAAACTGTTCTAGCTGATTTAACTGACATAGAGTTTCAACAAGCAATCTCTGTTTGCGGGAAATCTAGTAAAAACAACCAAACTTAGGATCCAAAACTAACAATCTTGCTTTTCATCGGAGTTTTGCAGTATCTGGCGGTCTTGCGTTGTTGTGAGCTTTTTTGCCAGTGGAAAATTGAACATCAAGTACCGTTTTTTTCTTTTTCATTCTTTATTGTATCCGCTTTCACACAGATGGCCTGAATCTCTCTTTCGCTCAGATGCACAATATTGTCATGTTGTTACTGTACTGACAAGAGTCTTAGAGTATACCAGACATTTGCATTTCCACCCGTTTCAAGGTAAATTGTCAAGATATGCCTCTGCGCGGTTTTGCAAATTTTTAGTTGACATTGAGTCGTCATAGAAAAAATCGTTGCGCGGGGCCCTCAAAAGCGCGGGACCCTAGGCCATGGCCTATTTGGCCTATGCGTAAACCCGTCCCTGCTGATGACCCCGCTGTCACAGATTCTGTCCTTACTGAAAGTTACAAAGTACGTCTGATGGTGCTTCCCGTTCGCGTGTGCGGTGACGTCACAAACTTTGTAGATACTTACGCATTTCTCGACGCTGGTTCCGAAATGTCATTCTGTACAATCTTTTACCTTCAGGCTAATATTTTGGTTGGAAAAAGTTGTCGGTGCTTTGCAAGTGTTATGGGTCGTTTCGACCATAACATGGCTGGTTTAGAAAACTCGCTCGCCACGGAAGGTTGTATAGAACCCTGCACCGAAAATTATAGGCATTTGATTGTTTGACAATTTTGGACAATATTTGGTGCAACATAATTTTGCAGCATTAGATGAAAAACGCTTTCTT
>Ga0210059_1013465_pt1 | contig 12231 bp, 10 predicted proteins | sample Ectturendosymbi2_FD_188042 | JGI IMG/M metagenome (GOLD analysis project Ga0210059, IMG submission 188042) | Ecteinascidia turbinata endosymbiont from Florida, USA - Sample 2 (SPAdes) (version 2) | ecosystem: Host-associated > Tunicates > Ascidians > Unclassified | place: Key West, Florida...
GCTATGAAATCTTGCAGAATCTCGTATGTTCACTTTTTAATGCAAGCGTACTTAAATCAACGAAAGGTTTTATTTAAAAAAAAACTACAATCATGATCCAAGATCCAACAGTTAATCAGCATGAATGCGTGATTTTCGTTATCATCAGCAAGCAAATCAAATGATTATCGAAATTTTCAATTAAATACAAATACTTAAAACTCATAATTACAATTCAGATTCAATCGTAATCATGACTTCTCAAGAGGGAGTTGGTATAACACCAGCTAGCGCGACATTTCGCCTGCCTATATAATCATTTAAATAAACAAATGCAAGCAGTTGTTTGTGTACAGAAGTGACCGAAATGTCCCCAGACCGAAACGGCCAGACCGAAACCGCCCAGACCAAAACGGCTCAGACCGAAACGGCTGATACCGAAACGGCCAGACCGAATTGACCAGGCTGAAAGTCCTGTTCCGGCGGGGGCAACATCCATAGGAGGACTTGGAAAACCTCACGATCAACAGCAATTTCAGATAGTTCTGCTGTCTCCACACAAAGATGGAACCAAGCAAGGTCGGTGATGAATTCACGCCACCTGGTCCTTGGACGACATTTGGGTCGCTTTCCCATGGGTTTAGCCAGCAGGACTTGCCTCACCAATCTTTTGAGGGACATTCTGGATACTTGGCCGAACTAACGTGGTTATATTCTCTCAATTCGAAGAAGTGTTTCGACCTTCAGGGCTCTGCGAATTTCCCAGCTGCACAATTTGTCGCGAAGTTTCACATCAGTGGCGTAGCGAGGGCGGCACAATGCGCGGGCGGAATCACTGGGGGGCGGACGCCGAAAAGTCCCAGCAATGTCGCAAGCTTTTTCTTCAATGTAGTTTACTCCCAAAATATCTTAACTTCAAATATGGAGGCGCCAAACTTGTTTCTTGCCGCAGGTGCAATCTAACCTCCGTAAGCCCCTTTTGTCACACCGTGGACTCTGCAAAAATCCCATCTTTGGCGCTTGCACCTGAGTTGATATTCTTTCGGTCATTACCCAAAATTCATGACCATAGGTAAGGATCGGAACAAAGACCGATTTAAAAACTGACAGCTTTGCGATGTTTGAAAGCTCCCGTTTTGTGACTACAGACCAATAAAACTCACGCAGAACTGCGTTAGCTTCACCAACCCGTGTATCAATCTCCTTCCGCCACTCGTAAATACCACCCATAGGTACTTGAACTTCTCCACCCTAGGTACTTGAACTTCTCCACCTCACTTGCCGCATACACTGCCTTGGTTTTGTAGAGAGACATATAGCGTACCTCGGTATTTTTCGCACGCAGCAGAAAACCGATCTAACGCATGCTGAAGAATGTTGGGAACATCCAACCAGTGCCAAATCGTATGCACAAAGTAAACAGTTGATCCTGCACCTCCTGACTGTGACACCCTCGTCAACTCGGCTGCGACTGTCTATCCAGTTCATGTAGACCAGTGGTTCTCAATCCCGGTTCTGAGGGCCACATTCGGCTCCCAGGCACCCGTGCAACGCCCTCAGCAGTCTTTCAATAAAACGTCTAAAATTTTGTGTAGCAGACTTCATTTCTACTATAAAACAAAACGTGTCAACTGAATTGCGTTAAAAAATTTTACTGATGCTTTCCAACAAAGCAATCATGTAGGTCTGGATTTGGTTCCCTTCAGCGAAAAGGTTGAGAACCACTGATATAGGCTATGAAAAGGAACGGTGACAGCACACACCCTTGTCGGAGTCCAACACCAAAGGTGAACATTCGTGATTTAACTTTCCCAACATGGACACAAACTTATGAGCAGATATACAGTGGCTTGACAACCAGTCACAGGCGGCCGTCAACACCTACTCCCGCAACACTTCCCAAAGCTTTTCACAAGGAACCCGGTTATATGCCTTCTCGAGGTCGACAAAGCTAGTTAAGATGTCTTTGGGATACTCCGAAGGTTTTTCAAAATTTTTCTGGAGGGTGAAATGTGGTTTGTAATGCTACAGCCGTGACGAAAACCGCACTGGGTATCATTCAGCTTTGGTTTAAATATTTCACGGCATCCTTTTTCATGGCACTTGACAACGTAAATGTTAGTTATTTGAAGTTCCCCAAAAAGCATCGCGGGCCGCACAAAAGGTCGTGGCGGGCCACATGCCGCCCGCGGGCCGCGTGTTTGACACCCCTGGGCTAGAGGTAGAATCTTCCTTTCTAGGCTGTAGACAACAATCGAAAGCTTTAGGTTTGCTTTAAGCCAGCGTTTCCCCAACTTTTTCTGATCACGTACGATTTGTGGGTCCAGTACTGTCAACGCGTGCTACCTTGTGCAAGGAAATCTCATTCTGTCATATATCATTCCACCAAAAGTTTGGAAAACCAAACTTGACACAAATGCCCACGAACAAAATGGCTGTGATAAATTATAATGATCATTTTCAAAATTCAATGAGGGAAGTGCACAAAACTGCAGGACTTTTATCAACAGATCCCGTTAAGGACAAATCATAGCTGTTAATGCATTTTTTGTGAAGAAAAACAAGAGATTGGTCTAACAAACGTCCCGCCTTGAAGGCCTTCCAATAGTTTTGGGAACCACTAGGTTAAAGCAAATGCAGAGAAACCAAACATACCCAAGACCGAAATGAATATAAATGAGAACACAAGCATTTTATTTCCAAAAAACAAGATCTGGCAATTGAGTTGCTTGTTTGTCACCTTTGTGGAGATTATTCATGCAGTAGCCAGCAGTAAAATGGTGGAACGGATTTTCTCGCGGAATACGTTGCTCGACGTGGAAAAAATAGTTGCGATGCCTGAAGAAACCGCTGTCGTCCACAGCCCGTCTTTCTTCTTTTACGTTTGCCGGGTTTCGACTGCTGTTAACGTGCGGTTCGTCGGAAAAGGCCTGAAGTGCGAAGGAAACCATCTTATGAGCAGAGGTGTTTCAAGTAAGTAATTACTCAACTAGAAATTACTTAGAAACCTTTGAAGCCTTTGCTCATTGCTTGATTAAGTAATTTTGCCGTTACTTGATATTTCAAGTAATTTGCTTTTAGAAAAACTAATATTTTAGAAGCTACGTCTGTTGCTGTAAACACAACATGATACATGACAGGCATCATCACACATAAAATAAGCCTTTCAGTCGAATGGATTTCTTGCCTGTGCAGAGTACTTTGTGAATCACAATTGTTGATTGTCATCTCGATTACGATTTTGAGCTAGAAGTTCATTCCATATGATTGAATCGCGGCACACAGGTGCGAGTTTTTTCTAAACCGCCCATTACGTGATTTGAAAATTGCAATGATTTTGATGTGCTTGAATGTTTTATGATCTAAATTTCGATTTTTCTTAGTTGCTTGAATTACTTAATTTACTTAAATAATCTGTTAGAAATTAATTGTTACCAAAAAATATTTTTTGTTACTTGAACCCAGCCCTGCTTATGAGAGGGTAAGCAGGCGTTGCTTGTCACATTGAGTTGGAACCTTATAAATCCTATGACCAGAAACTATACAACTACAGAGAACCACAAAAAAGTTTCTATTCACCAGTTTATTGCAGAAAGAGCATTTGAGGATCAATCGAATCTAGAAAACAGAACGCTTTAATCGTAACCTAGCTTTTTTAGTTTTAATACTGTGATAATGCTCAGATCGAATGTGAAAAAATGGTGTTGATTACTAAAGCACAGAATTGTACTCTTATTGCTTCATTCAAAATGTAGATAGATCAATGCAGAAGTTTTAGTTTTTCATCGCTAGCATAGTTCAACAAAGTGCAGCGGATCTACTGGGCTTACCTCTATAGGCATTGCATTTAAAATTGCTGATACTCGTTGATCCAACAGCAAATCAATTGTTTTCTTGATCAAAATAATTGAGGTTTTGGGTGTATAGAGGAATAAAGAACACAGGTGCTGTGAAGTATTATTTCACGATGTTCAATTATCTTTGATCTTCTCCGGGCTCTTGCATTGAACGTCAATATAAAATGAACCTTATTTGATGTGATGCATTTTAAATCTTTGATTTTTACTGCTTCCTTGTGCTTGAAAGAGTTGGTAGTGAAAATATGCCGTGCCTTAGTAAAACATTAAATTTTCTATTATGTTTTTCCTGCGCCAACAACAGCGAACAGGTATGTACATGCGCTTCAATTCTGTATTTGGTACAGGTGGGATAGGTAAACAACAACCCAACTTGATTGCATCTCACTGTAGTTACAAACTGAATCTCATGGAAAAGCAGACTAGGTCAGTTCGTACAGCGAAGAAATGACAATCATTTTGTAGAAGGAAAGGAGCGCGAACGTTCAGCAACCACCGCCGTTACAACATTCGGAACTTCTCCGTGATGAGGTGATAGTGCTAGGCAGCGGGCAATTTGCGCTTACAGTCGTAAGTATCCAGCTAGCCACCTATTAGCTGGATGAGGAAATTATGACGGTGATGATTTTTGATTGATTTTTTATTTCATATGGATGTGCTTTGATCGGTTCAAGATGGACTAGTTTGCTCATCTTCAGAGGAGATCTTTTGTTGTTTACGAAAGCGAATATTACTTTGAAGAAAGCGGCGTTTCAGTGTTCACCAAGATGGAGTGAGAGAGTGGAAACTGCTAGAAATTGCGTAAGAAAATCTTGTCTCCTTTGATACTACATTTTTGAAAGCTTTTTCTCTGATATTTTGGAAATCTGTCGCCATCTTCCATTTGCTGTGTGATGATCTTCGTGTTTGTTCTAAAGTGAAATTCATCTGTTTGAAGATTTTGCAATTAATTTCGCTATGCTTGACAGTTTTGTGATCAAAGAAGCTCTGTCTTATTATAAGCAATTTATTTGAACGTTCTACGTTCAGACACTTTGCTGTTTAATAAAGACTTGCAGCACTAAAAAGACGAACCAATGAATTTCAGGTGTCAGGTAAGCAACTGGAAGCTTAAATCGTCGCCCGATGCGCGTTTTCTCTGGTGGATTTGTTCGAAATCGCAACCAACAGTTTAGATTGTTGTCAGTCCTCCGACTGACGCCAGCAGGTTGATATTTAGTGGAGTTAGCGGCGTGGGATGGATTCGACTCTATACTTGCGATTAAGGTATTTCGTGTAGACGTTTAATACTTATCGATTTAGCAGTCGCTCTGGAAAGCTTGTTGAACGAGCAAAGGCAAATACTATGCAAATCTCGGTTGCGAAGTTGATCGCAAACAAAAGCCAGCCTTCACCAAAATGACGTTTCGCTTGAACCTGACCACCAGGGGCGGAGTCAGACATTTTCATCTGGGGGGGCCACTGGAGGGGTCAGTTTTGCAACAAGTGGAGCTGTCAATGGTCTGTGTAGGACTTTCAGAAAGAGACCCTAAAACTTTTTGGGGGGCCAATGAGGGGCCAGGCAAAACTTTTGGGGGGCAGTGACCCCTCCTGGCACCCCTTAGCTCCGCCCCTGCTGAACACGAACATTGCTATTGACCCCAAATACCTGAAAGGTGTGGAGACTGCTCTCAATTCAAGTTTGAACTTCAAACGCAGCGACGTGGTCGCCGCGCATTTGTGGTAACTATGGGAAACACAAGAAATCAAGGGTGCCATGTGCTTCACAAATAATTTGAACAAAACTTAAACTTTCCCACTGAAACAAAAGTTGACATGCTCAAAATGTGCTATTTATGTAGCGACTTGCGTTGTTTGCCACGAGCAATATGTCGGTCATACCAAGAACAAATTTTCCACGAGATGGTCATCGCACCGCAGTAATTGAAACAGACCCAATTGTGAAATCGATGAAAATAACAAAGATAAAGTGGCCATTTTGGCGGCATTTTTCAGAGTTACACGGAAACGTAAGTAAACCGCCGATACATGAAGCTTACACCGTTACTTTTTTTTAAACAACCTAATTCTCTTTCTTTGGATTTCTGTGAAGATAAGTGGCATCATAGACTTAACGCACAAATTAATATTCAAAACGTGATCCTCTCATTAGAGAATTTTTTGTTTCCCTTCTGCTGAGCGTTGATGTTTCTCAGTTCTGCGGAGCGTTGTTGTGTTTTAATTTTCGCGGCCAGTGTGCAGGCGTTTTCCGTTTTTGTACGTCACAGCGCTTCTATCGTTCCCGGAGAGACTTGGCCGCCACAGCGAACAAAATCCACGTTGACTGAATCACAGCGCTTGTTGTTTCAAGCCAATTCGGAAGCCTCGCGTTGCGAGTAGTTACTTTTGTCTGAAAGCGAATTTTTCTATGGTGTTAATTACCGTTAGCTGGCAATGGGATTTAGCAAGTTCTTGTTATTTTTGCAGAAGTTGTGAAGATTCAGGGTATGCGTGTAGTTGGGCAAGACGTATTGTTTTCTTTGTCGCGGTTGGGTTTGTGCGTTTTTTTCATTGCAGTCTTGAGGTTGTTTACTTTCTCTGACCGTGCTTTGGACTATAAACGTTCCACACCTGTTAGCATTGCTTGCAGATGTAAGGACTGACAATGCGTATTGTTACGTGAAATTGAATTCCTGCTAAAAAATTCCGATCGATACCTTGTTTTCTTTCACCTGTGGAGTGAAGTTACTTGAATGCAGATATGCGCAAGTTTTAAATTATGGCAAAAATATGAAAGTGGAGCTCAATCGGCTGATTCCTCAAAAACCTATAGAAAACCTACGGCTTTTATTTGCAGGGACGAAGTGTGTCGTATACGTTTATTTGCTGCGAACAGGAGTTCGAGCCAGAAGCTGTTTGCGAAGGATCGCTTGATGTCGCTGACTTTCGCGGTTTGTGGTATTTACCTAACAGCGAGAGCATAAAGATGAATGTTTTTGTTTTTCTGCTTCTCTGCATAAGATTGAACTTGCGCATCCGTGACTTAAATAGCACTTATTATAGCATTTTGTTAAGCGTTGGCAATGACTACAATTGGCAATGTCTATAAGCACTGGGTTAAGTAAGGTCACTGAGTGATGATGTCAGCGAATTATCTTAAGTTGATTTGGAATATTTGGAAGTCTGGTGTTGCAGCTAGCCAGGCTTTTGCCACTGAGCAGTTGCGCAAACTTTGGGGCCATTGAGAATGTTTAAATATAATGCGACTGGGATGAAGTAATATAATTCGCATTGCGTTGCGTGAGCAGACCTAAATTGGCTCGTGCAAGGAAAAGCCTTGTCATAACTGACGTGACTGCCTCAGTCAAATGTTTTCATTCAACAAATATCCCAGTTGCTGAATATTAGAATATCTGTGTTTCAAAGTGGGGTGTATTCTTGAATAGCACTCATTCACAGGTAAATCGTGTTGGTGCATCTTGAAGGCATATGAACCAAGGATGGAACAAATATAGACGAGGAAGGCATTTCGCTAAAATAGGCGTTTGAAGATCCATCAAAAAAATTCACACTTTCGTTTTTATATTCAAGTGCCTTTGCTTTGCCAACAGCAGTCGAATCAAACAAATATTTAACGCATGTTTTCAAACTAAAACGTAATTTAAAGTCCAATTTTCCTTGAAGCCTATCATCAGCGGAGGGTTACTGCATAAAATGTTCCATTTTAAAGAATGAAAAAAGAGAATGATCGCAGCCGGTGTCAAGCGAAATTTCTGACCTCTGCGAAATTTCTGACCTGTTTATTGTTTTTCATTTATTTTCCTTCTCAGAATAAAGAAATAAAGTCTGGCAATTACCTTTTTAATGTGTGTTGTGTAAATTAAAACATTTTGGTTGGATGTCAGGTGCCCAAAACAAGCTATAGCATGGGGAGAACTTTAACCATTGAAAATTTTCGGACTTAGTCGTTGACCTCAACTATTTTTCTTTTTCTCAACCTAACCCAAACCCTAACCCGACACACTTACCTGAACACGACACCCTAAACTGAAAAAAATCAGTTTTATCAGCGTATTTGGTATGTAGAATATTACCCTGTGCATGCGTCCATGGTGTGAAGTCAGAAATTTCGCAAGTCAGAAATCTCGTTTGACACCGGCATAAGAAAACGCGGGAAGGACAAATTTCGGAAATCTTGGAATTGCATCAAGCCAGACATCAGGCCACTGCGTGCATTCAGGCCATAACCGCGAAAGCGTGATGGATTTGTCACGAGCATATTGCATTCGTTGGCAATTTATTTGAAATGAGAAGACGAGAACTTACAATGGATGGTGGCCCCAGACAATTGTTCATGGAGGTTGGGTGGCGCTTGCACAGATATTGTCTAATTTAGAAGCGGCTGGTGTGTATTCATAGAGGTGTTGAAGATTAGATGTGAACATGTTTATAACTGATGTAAACGTTTCAGATGCTTCGAAATGTTCACCTAGAAACAAAAGAAGTACTTGCAAATTTTTTGGGAAATTTGATGCTCTGTTTCTTTGCAAAACAGCAATGCTATTTCACAAATCAACAAATGGCAAGGGCTTGTCAGTTTTGTGCAAAGTTAGCTTTTCGTTTGGTTTTGTTTGGGCTTACTGCTAAACGTATTCGAAAAGAAATTTATTTACAGCAATCTTGCAACCTTGTCTGGATATTTCCGTTCAGTGGACAACGTTTTAAGCACCTGCGTCCCATGCACGACTCACAGACGGAAGTTAAGGGCGTACAAGGCCATTGCTCCTCATCCTGCAAACTGCAAAGGATGTACACTGGCACAATACCATAGTTGGGACACACCAACATCGTAGCTACACCGCTATTGGACGAAATGTTGTTTGTACTAACGGACAATGCACGTATTTGTAATAAAATTAAATAAGCACGGAAGAAGGCGTAGCTATCTGTCAGGGTATTAGTATTATGTTGCGAAGCAGGTAGCTTTAACCAATTTATTTTAACAAACGTTCTTCTAGGACAAATTCTGCCTTTAAAATGTCTTTTCAAAAACGTGTGCAAATTCTATTCCTTGCCATTGGCTTGTATGTTGATTTTAATATTTTTTATAAATTTTTGTCCTACAACGACACGATAAATATGGAAGCTTGCCTTTTCAACGTTCCAACAAGAATATTTTTTAAATATTCCAAGAAAAAATGTTCTATTCCATCAGGATTAAATTGCCTTCGCTTATTCATCGTTTGAAACTAATTAATAACTTTACAACGCAGGATTAGTCCTTTTTATAACTGACTGTTTTTACCGTTTATCGGAACAATTAAAGGTTTGAGGAAATGCTAGCTTTGCTTCAAGTTGGGAGGATATTCAATGTTGCTTCAACAAAAGCAGGGTGTACATGGCGTTTTCTTGATGTGACTTGATTTATTTACAAAACATGCCTTGTTTGTAACTTGAAGGATCGAATTACTACATAAATTGATACACGCTCGGTGTATACAAACAAAACATCGGAATGCTTATATTTTGGATACAAGTTGCAAAACCCTAGACAGTTTGCTTTCGAGGAATGTAAGAAGTCGTAAGCTTAATCTCACTTAGAAAGCTACATCTAGTGTCCAAAAAAGTTCATCAAATTACCTCACTCTGGAACTCTTTACGGTGTATTGTTGATTGTAGCAGAAGTTACTCGATTCGTTACGCTCATCCTAAAGGTTTAAATGTGTTTGGATTGAAACGTTCATATTTTGCTATACATATAGAGAAATTAAGTCCATCCGTTCATGGGATATTTTTTGTAAGAACTCGTAAGTTCTCGTCAATGGTAAAATACTGGCGCTATTTTCCTGCAACTACGCTGGGAAATACTTGATTGGCGGCAGTTGTGACTCATCAACGGAAACCCCGGAACACAGGTGCACAACCCCTTTTGAGCTTCTCTAATGAAACAAACTTGGCGGCAATACTTCTTTGAAAAAACAAATATTTATTATTTTGTAGTGGTTTTCAATACCGACGTCGACAAACCTATCTCAGGTTTCGGCGCACCACGAACTTTACGGTTCTATTCGAATTTTTTGAAATCAAAGCATGCTAGTGCCAGGGCTGTTCGGAAGTCCCTTCATCCGTCTCCGACTCCTGGCAATTTCGATTATCCGACTCCAACTCCGACTCTAGACCGACTCCGACCTTCAGCTGTATTAGTTGCTTACTTAAAGTGATAATTCTTTTCAGATGAATTCATAAACCCTACTTGCACTTTCCAGGAATACGGAAACTTGTTTTAAATCGATGTAAATGCACGTTCATCTCTCACTTTTGCAAAATACGATCAAGCAGAAGTTAGTCTTTTAATTTTACAGAAAAAAGTACTCATCTAAAAAAAACACAATTAAAATTATTAGAGAAGGCTGATAAATAATCGATTTTAAAGCAGATACCTTGCAAACGATATCAGTAAACAAGTAAAATTGAAAAATGTATGCATTCTACCGGTGAGCATGTGCACATATTGCGCAACGCGGTTGATAAACTCGCTCGGGCATACTCTCTCAAATGACTTCATTGAAACAACTTTTTACGGTCGAACGCTGTCAAGCTTCAGCTCTGTTGAACGTACATGTGTCGCTATATTTTTCCTTAGATGGCCAAATGAACATGTTACAAGTAAGCTCTTATACAGGTCAAAATCCACAAACTACCAACCAAGAAAGTAAAACAAATTAGTTTAAGTTTTAGCTTAACCACTTGGGAGCATTCACTTTTCTCTTCGTTATCTAAACACTTCATACTACCCTGCTTTCACTTAGGTATGACAAACTTGCAAGGTTTGAGAATTAGTCAACATGGATTTTTTAACACAAAAATGTTGCGATAGAACTTCCAAGCGAATACGATTGGAATTGTACGACAAAAGAACCGAAATTCATTTGCGCGTTTTAAGGAATATATGTTTGTTTTAAGAAACTTATTTGTCTGTTTAACGTTTTAAAGAAGTTTGCCACTGTACGTAGAAGACCAAGAGAAGCTGCTGTGTTGTCTTCAACTTATTGGATCAAATCGTTGCGAACCAGTAGAAGTGTGACCAGAAACCATAGATCGGGATTTCGCGATCAGACAGTCATCGTTCGCGATCAGACAGTCATCGTGCTTCGCCGATGCCGTGCAATAAAGTGCAAGGCTACCTGACAACGCAACGAAATCCGAGTGTCTGTTTTCCTGGTGATTAAAGGTCACAGTGCATTTTTTTTTAGTTGCCGCTTACTCATTCAAATCGAGTCGGTCTGTGGAATGCCGAGTGTTGACAAGTCAACCAACACGTGTTTGCGGGGAAAAGTCTTTGTGCAAAAACATTTAAGTCATCTGTCGGCAGTGGCGATTCCAGCACTCGAGATCAACCCGAGTCTTCGACTACGCTTTATATTGTAGAACGCGAGCTTGCATGCTTTGCATGTTTGTGCTACCACCCACTTCACTGATTAACTACTTGCTGGGTATTAACTTTTGGTGATATATACGCTATGTGATTCGTAAGATGTTTGTGAGCGTTGACCTTAAACTGAGCACACTTTTGGCTTCTGTGTTTTGTTTTTATTTCGTTTTGAACTCATGATTTGTGCTTCACCTGTGCTGTTGAATTTGGCAGTCATCAAATGTAGGCTGGGCTTGATTAAGTGACTGCTTTGGCCGTCTTTCGCCCAACCTGTGCTGTTTGTTTTAAGCTTTGTTGATTGAAATGTGTTCTATTGCCGTGTAGTTACAGCGCACACATGACTTGACTTGACTTGACTTGATTAAGGTTGTTAACTCTGGCTCTTTCCATTGGGCATTGTCAGTGTTCATATATTTTCGTTTCATGTTGGCCTTCCGCGTGCAATTTGCAGATGACGTGAATCAAAAAATATCGTTCGCAACAACAGCTCTCTCGAATACGTTCGCTCGCTCTTTACTCGGCTCATCTATTGGAGCCCGAGCTGCCCTCTGCAATTAAGTATTTTTTCAATTTAATTCATATCAGATTGAATGTTTTTTTGAAGCAATGGGTTTGCATAGAACATTGGATTTGAATTCCAATCCAATGAACAATACCCATTCGAGAATAATTTCAAACGAATGATAAACTGTCTGGTAACTCGGGCTAATATGAATGAGCCTAAGACGTGGAGGATTAACTGGCATTATCATTGTTCTGTGACGTGCGTTACGTAACAGTGGACGAACTCCCATGAGAACTCTCATTCATTGTTGCGTAGCCAACGTCAGGGGGCAACGATAGTGCCAGCCAGAATAAGCAAATGGAAATTTCAGTGATATAAGCCCCGAATGGTTGCATTCACAAAGTGTAGGTTGCGTGATGAGCCCAAGGGACGCTGCTGATCTGGAATGGCCCCTGAGCGAAGGTATGCAAGTTAGTGCG
>Ga0210059_1013466_pt1 | contig 12231 bp, 6 predicted proteins | sample Ectturendosymbi2_FD_188042 | JGI IMG/M metagenome (GOLD analysis project Ga0210059, IMG submission 188042) | Ecteinascidia turbinata endosymbiont from Florida, USA - Sample 2 (SPAdes) (version 2) | ecosystem: Host-associated > Tunicates > Ascidians > Unclassified | place: Key West, Florida...
TGTCTACGCGGGCCGGATGAAATGGCTTCGCGGGCCGGATTTGGCCCGCGGGCCGTAGTTTGGAGACCCCTGATCTAGATTCTAGATGGTATTGATCGATATAACTTACCACATGAAAAAATGATGTGCTGCGCGCAATGTCACGCACCAGTATTGAACAAAATTGTGCTGTTGTAAAACATAGCGCTGCTGCGTGCATCACGCAGATGATGATGGTTATTTTCTGAAGTTGCTAGAACCAAGCAACAGGTGTTGATTCAGTACCAGGACGACTGTTTGGTTTTGAACATCAATGTTCCTTTGACGGTCGATTTCAACAAAACTATATCATCTGAATATCATTTGCCTGTGATGATCTACATTCATGGTGGAGCCTTCACGTCAGGGTCGGGCACTTCTTCTGGTTCTAACGGACAGTATCTGAGCAATTCTACCAACACCATTATCGTGACAATCAACTACAGACTAGGTACGACTAACAGAGCTGGTGACGTGTGAAGTGCATAGCAGCTTCAATAACGCCGCAACAAAGGTTTGATGGTTTCTAAAGATGAAAGCAATCGTATTTCGAAACGTTCCTACTATTTCTTTTATTAGAATCACTGGTTGTTGCGTTATTGTTACTCAGAAAAATTTGCATGCTTTTGAAATTTCACTTTGCACCACGATTGTTTCATTACAAAACACAAACGCAACTTTGGACCAGGTCTGACTGAGCCTATAGTGTTGGGGATGACAGCACTCAGTCTAAAAAGGGGAAAAATGTTCTTCGGGCTATCTAACAGCTCAGTTTTACCCACACGAAATGGCTACACAGTAAAGCAAACAACACGCTAAAGTAAATAACAATGCAACAACAGCTGTGCTTGAAGATTCCAAAGTATGTTAAAACATCAACTGCGTGAAAAGCAGTCGTGTACTTGGAGTATGGCTGTGGAACCGGAACTCAAATTTCAGGCTCCGGATTTAACTGCAGCTCCAGGCATCGTATTTTATTGGCTCCGGCTCCGACTGCAACATCCAAAGCGTTTTGACACCGGTTTCAAAAGCATTTGGTCCAGTGAAAACTGAAAACCATTGCAGGCCTACTGTTTTTACAATTGTGTTATTACAGTAGCACATATAGGGTGTTACAAAACGAATTTGTCGAATTTCATTCACATTTCCAGTTTGTGGAATTTTTGCCCATTTCTTTTTATTTTCCTTTTACCAAGGTCAGCTCAACAGCGAAGAGATGAAACTTCTACTCGTTTTCTAATGACATGTCCATAGGGCACCTGAAGTCTCTAGATCATGGGCGAGTGAAATCGAGACTTGCATCCTTCGTGACCAAAACTCACATACTGTAAATGCGTCTCGAGACCGAGTGTCCATCATTAATAAAAAGTATCAACAACAATTACTTTGTTGGCGGGGCTTCTAAGCTGTAGTCAAACACAACTGGAATATACTACGGTTCTATCAACTTGTACGAAACGTAGTTGCACAGGCTCGTGCCGAAAGAGATTCGGAAAAAGATTTGTTCACCTTGTGTGTCACTTATTTACGAAGCTGCTGCAAAGCTAACAAGCTTTTTTCTTTTAATACTGTTCTAGAAAATGTGTTGTTGCCTTCGAAATATTAGAACGTTTTTCATATCGGGAACTCTTCGGCTCTGACATTTCTATTAGTAGTTTTTTTGTAGTAGGTAGAGGTACTGACACATGACTATCTATAACTGCAGACGCATTAGGTTTCCTCGTTTATGAAGAAGGAAACACGACATTTGAAGGAAATCAAGGAATCAAAGACCAACAGATGGCGCTGCAGTGGGTTCACGACAACATTCACAAGTTTGGGGGGAACAAAGAAGAGGTAAGAGTTAAACGTTTCGTTTCTTTTAGCTGCTTTCCTATCATGATTTGAAAGTATGTGTAGGAGCAAGCAAATTTTTGGAGGTGCGAAGGATTTTTGTCCGAATTTTCCCAAACTTGCGTGAAAAGCTTTTGTGCGACTCTTGCCTACAAATTTTCTTTCACAAAAATCATGTAGACATTTTTTTGGTTTGACCTCCTAAAAAGTCTTAATTTGTTTTACTGCAAACGTTGGGTTCCATTTTTTGAAGTGAAACAAGATTGGGCGCCATTTTACCCCGGATTTCAGGTTTTCAGGGATTTTGCCCGGATTTTCAAGGATTTTGCCCATATTTTCAGGGATTTTGCCCACATTTTCAGGGATTTTGACCGGATATGTGACAAATCAAAACTTTTGGGGGTGCGTTTGCATCCCCTGCACCCTGCCTCTTACACCACTGGTAGGGCGTACTTGCAGCACTTAGCATTTGACCTGACAGTCCGGTCAAACTGAATAACTTCGAAAGCAAACAAAATTTCAGTGCTGAATGAAATGCTTGCAACACAGCAAGGCTGAGACTATGAACCTATTGAAGCGGAGCACAGACATTAATGCAGCGCACATTTGGAAACCGTACCCAGTAGTTTAAATCTCATGTACCAGAGATTGCTTTGGGCTCAAAAGTAGGCATTTTTGAGAACCACACCGTCAATCAAACTTTCAACCTGCTTCGTTGGACTCACCCAAGCATACTCGTGCGATTAATGGACGTATTATTTTTAATTTTTTCAAACTGTTTCTCTGTCGTGACCAAGTCTAATTTCTAACTAAGTTCCTAACAAGTCCTTTTTATAAGATTTTTACTTTGCAGGTAACAATATTTGGCATGAGCGCAGGAGCACAGTCGGTCATGCTTCATTTGTTTTCGGAGACGAGTGAGCCTCTTTTTAAGAGAGCACTGATGCAGAGTAATCCAGCAATCTTCCTTTACCCCAGCCCTGACGAAGCAAAATTGGTGACGGATAAACTGTTGAAAGCTCTCAACTGTTCTTCAGATCCACTGAATTGCTTGAGGTTAATTGAATGGACATAAAAGAAAGTGAAAATGAGTAACTAATTGACTTTACCAAAAAGAACATACAGACTAAGTGATACAATAGCACGCACCAGCAGCGTTTCTTTACGACATTGAGGCGTTCACTCAACGCCTATACGGTGAACTTATTTTCAAATACGCTGACAAAGAATAATGATTTAACCTTGATTTTTCCCTGATTATATTTATCCATTTCCACCAGAAAAAATTAGCAGCTGTCTTGACTGGTATGGCATGTATTTTTTAAAAATGATTTCCCAGTCTGATTTAGGTACTAGACCACTAGTAAATTAAACAATAATTAAAGTGCTTAGACCTTTGTCCAATGTGTTCAGCAATGGAGAATTTTTAATGAGTAACAATTTTCAATGCAAGATTGTATCAATTGGAACATTATTAAGAATTACTATTAATCTGACAGATATAGATGAAGTCAGGGAAATGACTCAAAAACCTATTCGTCCTGCTTATTTGGCTGACATCGAATACCATAGCCTGATCATCCTTTTGTCTTACCCCTGTCGACCACAGATTTTAGTCTTTTATGGGACGTAACGTAACATTTGGGATGAAACGTAAAGTTTTGTCTATTAAAAAAAAAAAAAAAATTTGGTCAGACATGAGATGGTTGTAAACATTTTGGCTTCTTTAATAAAGTGTTGTTTCTTTTGAAAAAGTTTCTTCGCCAAGTCAGTGCTTGCGCAGAACCACAAGCTCGAAGGACATCGTAAATGCAAGAGTGAAGGTCATGGCGATGGCGCTTGCTGAACGAGACATTCAAACAACTGCCGAGCCTTACCGACCAATCACAGACGGCGTAGAGTTTACTGACCAAGCCTTGAACTTGTTCCGTGACGGAAAATGGCAAACTTACAAAGAAGTGTTGATGGGAACAACTACGCAGGAGTTGGCCGATATCAATGCTATATTCTCTGATGCAATTATTGGTGAAAACTTGTTTCAGGTAAAGCTATATATAAATCCGTTCTGTATTTGCGATTTTCTACGTCTAACAGGATGTTGATTGGTCAAATGTTTACTGAAAAATATTGATATCTAATGAACGCCGCAAGTTTTTCTTGATACCATGGAAGTTGTTAACATTCATCTGTCACCACGGGCTTTTCATCATAAACACGTTGTCACTCCTGCACGCCGCAGACAATTGTCTCCACGACATATATCACCATACAGACATTTCTCAACGAGAAAGCTATTTCGGGATGGTTGCTTCTTAGTGGTGAGAGCGGTCTTTGTAACATTTTTTCGGCGAAAGATATTGTGGTGTAAAAATATTATTGCTGAGGGGTGACGATGGGCAAAATTCTTGCGCCGCGAGGTTTCGCGGCGAGAAATTGACATTGTGAACGTTGTCGAGGTGACAGGTTGATGGTGATAACAAAAGTCCTACAAACCGGAGTTCTGGATGGAAGTCGCCCCTATCGCTGCGAAATTTGTTGAAATCAGATGAATAAGTGCAATAACTTTAAGTGCCAAAAATATTTGTAAGTGCAATGATTGCACTTATTCATCTGATTTCGACAAATTTCGCAGCGATAGGGGCGACTTCCCACCAGAACTCCGATTTGTAGGACTTTCGTTGTAATGCTTGTTCTTTGTGAAAGGACAAAATCAGGGCAGACAGGTTGACGGGAGTTGCAGAACTAAACGTACAAATTATTGAACATTCAAACAACACCTTGAGAAAGTTGGGTGCTGACGTTTTGCGATAATTCCATTTTGCAAAGTATCCATGATCATTTTGTTGTTCTGGTCATTTTCAGGGAAAATGCAGGGAAGCTTTGTCAAAATTTGCCGATGCAGATAAAGACCATAGATACAACGGCGATAATAAATCCGCAAAGTGTTTTTTTCCAATTTTTCAGGGTAAACATCCTTACCCCACGGATTTTTTAATAATTGTTGACTTGCTCTGCTCTTTATCCAGGGCCAGATTTACCTATTGGCTATATAAGCTTAAGCCTAGGGCCTCAAGATCAAAGGAGGCCACCAGCAAGCTGTGGTACGCATAGAGTCAATGACCGGTATACGATAGGTTCAATAAATATTCGTAAAATTTTATGACTTAATTATTCAGGAAATTCAGTTTTATTCACCTCATCAGATTCCGTGTTGATAACGGTAGGGTCTTCCAACGAGTTTACATGAATCTCAATATGACCGTTGGTCAGGCCGCATGCCGACTATTTCACTATTGTGTCGATATGCTCAAAGCACGTTGCCTGCTTCCTGTGTTTGCTGAATCGTACCAATTGTTACACAGGAATCAGGCGAAAGAACCTGTGGCTGTTCGTGTTTGAAATACACCTATCAAAGCTAGGTTGTACTGCAGATAAGAGCTATTGGTAGGGCTAGCAGCATTATCCTACAATAAAAGCATAGTTGCTTCTTCTGAGGAATACTGTAGTTTTGTTGGCGTTTCTAATACGTGAAGCTCGTTTGGTATTTTTAGATGTGATTTTTTCCATTTTAATTTTCTTTAACGAAGTCCTTCAGAAATCAGATTGCTACTGAGTACTTGCGCAGGTTTGTACTGCTCCCGTGCTAAGCATATAAAATCAGAGAAGATATTAATGAGCTTGAATAGCAAGCAAAAGTCACTTTGCCAACTGGCAACCACAGAACTCTACCCCAAAGAGACAAAGAAAAGGGTTACAGCAAGAAAATGACAAAAGCGCGTTTACGTCTGTTGCCTTAGATTAGTGGTTTTTAGTTGATCCAACCACGCAAACCCTTATTTGTTACTTGTGATCACTAGCTTGATGGTTGCTTAGGTGAAAGGTCTTCTCAAGATTCCAAAGAATGAAAAATGAATGAAAGGGTCGCAATGTACCAGAAGACATAGGTGTAGGAGCAAGCAAATTTTTGGGTGTGCGAAGGATTTTTGCCCGAATTTTCCCAAACTTGCCCCAAAAGTTTTTGAGCGACTTTTCCTACAAATTTTCTCCCACAAAGATCATGAAGACCGTTTTTTGGTATGACCGCCAAAAAAGGTCTTCACGTGTTTCTCTGCAAACGTTGGGTGCCATTTTGTGAAATATAAACAACATTGGGCGCCATTTTTGCCCGGATTTTCAGGTATTTTTCTCGTTTTTTCAGGATTGTTTCCCGGATTTTTGACATATCAAAACATTTTTGGGTGCGCTTTTATCCCCTGCACCCCACCTCCTACACCACTGCCAGGAGAGGTTGCCCACACCAAGCATTTGGTGCATTAAAAGTGATAAAAATAGGCAAACAAATAATGAATTCCGAGATTTGTTGTTGTGAAGAAGGCCAGGACACAACCTTTTTAATTATTTTCTAGGCTCTGTTCAACCTTACTTGATTCGATGATTCTAGCTTTTTGTAAGAATGCCAACAATGAAAGTGTAGGCTGAACCCCTCCAAATTTAAATATGAAACACCACAAATCAGTGGAGATTTTATCAAATTTTCAGAATGGCAAGTCCCCCTGCGCAAATGTAAAGCCCTCTATTGAAAGCGTTCTGGCTCCTGTTCTGGTTTGAACCTCACATCCTGTCACACGACGGCTTCGTTGCGTTCCATTCTTAACAGTCTGAAAAATTAAGAAACACGCAAATCGTGAACCTAGCAGTTGCAACCATTTGGGTACGTTTTACTTGACGTGTTTTGCTCGTGTTTGTGAGATTTTTACAGCCGTGGTAAGCGAGACGCAACGTGGTCCGCACGTTGTGCTTTAACCTCTGTATGCCGCCATACATATGTGCAGTGTGTTTGAGCACAGATAAGAAAAAGCAGGCGCGAAACTTATAAAAAACATAGGCCAATGTTTTTTGTCAAATATTTAACCGTGACGTTTTCAGTTGGTTTGCCTACAAAAATTAATAGTCCTGCTCCCTCCAGCCGAATACGATTTCAACAATTCCGTGTCATTGAACGCTTTTGCGTTGAAGGCAGCAACAAGCGCAGTGATTGTGGGAAACTGTACTGTAGTTACTAGTAATGATTTAGGATTTTTTATTGACCGTACTTTTAGAGCAGTGGTTGGGGGTGCGAGTCTTCACGCGTCCCAAAACATGGAAAGTTTGATCAATAAATGTACCAATAAATACATTTGTGTTTGCAGCTTATTTAAAGTAAGGGGGGCAAGGGAAGCGTGGCAGAAAAAAGGTGAACAACCACTGGTTTGGAGCGTCACTACCGTCATATTCGGCTTTGCGCAAATGGATTAACGCTTTTCCATATTTAACAGTGGGAGAGGGGGGCCTCACAAGTGGATTAGCCTAGGGCCGCGCATCAGCTAAATCCGGCCCTGTCTTTATCGCTATGTTTTTTTGCCCCGCTGTATTAGTTGATAATACCTGTTTCACCTAGCAGTGCGATTAATTGCTGTAACCAGTTTGCTATCTGCTGGAACGCTCAAGTAACATTGATATATTTAATCTTTCCGTGACACAGGATGGAAGAACGTATCATTTTAAAATTTAAAATGTCTATAGAAACATTGCTGCACTAAGTTGATAATAATCATTGAGGAGCTCCGCGCAAAGCCACGTGCGTTTCGGTGTTTTTTTATCGGAAATCCCCAAAAGCGACCGGACGCCAAAGTGTTAACTGCTACAAGTGTTTGTTAAGGATGCCAACACCTTTATACTTGGGGAATATTATGGACCAATGATTGGACAACGGTATGCACATTTGGCGCAGCAAACTAGCACTGGACGGTTGGATTACACTGATGCAATAGCACAAGAAATGTCTGACATGTTCTTTGTATGTCCGTCAAGGGCAATGGCGAGGTAAGACGCTGATGCAGACTGCATTTTTAACACTATGCTTTTCAGAATAGTTTTGAACTCTAGCAACTTAAAAGAAAAAACTTTAACAAATAGCAATCTCAATAAGTGGGTATCTTAAACAATTCGTGAGTTTCTAGATGGATCCAGAACGGCAACAAGAAACTTTGGTGTGTGCGCACACAAAACTTTAAGGAGGCTTATGCGGAGTGACTGAGCAAGTAGAAATTACGTTTTGTTGAAATAGTGTTACAATATTAACCCTGCTCAGGTAACCTCTACACACAAACACTTTTGTTGTCCTTGCCCAAATTGGACAGATTTTGTTTATTAGCTTATACTGGACTAACTCACAGGTTTAGACGCACGCGAGGGTTTTTGTACAACTTAGGAAGTCTTCTCAAGCTCATCCGATCAGAAAAAAGCAACGTGTTGATTTTGGAAAATTTTTTATACGATGAAGAACAAAAGCAATTTTCCAAACAAAAATGTGGGAAGTGCTCCTAACAAATTAACAAAAAAGTAAAGAAAAATCCAAAAATTCCACCAGTATACGTCATTGGTGGTCGCTTTAAGGCTTAAACAGAACCTCATTTCAAGCTTGTGGTTCTATCTGCAATTAAAGTAAATTAGGTTGAGACATGAAATTTTTCTATTTTCACTGCGGTTTTCAGCCACATTAATCAACCTTGCCCAAAATGGGCAATTTTTTTACGAAAAACAAGCACATAAGTGAACTTGCCCGAAATGGGCAAATGCTTTACGACAATTGTTGGGCATTCAGATTGATCGCGGCACTGCTATTGACTTTCATGTCTCACATACGGCCAATCATGTCGCTACAGGGCGGGTTTGGTAGGCTAAGCCCTCCCAAACAATGCTCCAAGCACCAAACCCACCCAAACTGAAATATGAAAACTAAAAATTAGTGCAGTTTTGTCAATTTTTACAATGTCAAGGCATCAACAGGGAAACAAAAAACTCACTCTAACCACAACGTGGGATGATTTTCACCCGAACTCACACTAACCATAACGTGGGGCATTTTTACCCAAACTCACACTAACCATAACGTGGGGTGATTTTCACCCCGAACTCACACTAACCATAATGTCGGGTGATTTTCACCCGAACTCACAATCAACCATAACGTCGGGTAATTTTCACCTAGGGACCACGTGGCCACCGCTCCTGTCCGGGTGGAAATCACCCGGGGTTAGTATTCCAGGGGTGTGAGTAATCTTTGCAGAAAACTTGATAGTGATCAGTGCAAACAAGTGGTTCCCATCGCTGGCACGTGAACCTCGTTTTGTTCTGTTTTGATGGTGGACAGGTTCCACAGCGTTGTCTGGTCTCAAAATTCATGTCCTCAATAAAATGCTTTGGCCTTATACCACAAGTGCACGCACAACTAAGAGCAAGCCTTTTTTGGCTAAGCCAAAGTTCTAGAAACTTCAATTAGGAAAAGAGGAGCACAAGGTTCATCATGTCCTCAATAAAATGCTTTGACCTTGCACCACAAGTGCACACACAACGAGGTGCAGGCCCTTTCCAGCTCCAAATTCTTTCCTCTGACGGAGAAGGCGTCATATATTCTCCTGCCTGTTTCTCAATCTAAACCACGAGCTGAGCAGGAACCACGCCCGCCAAATTGGTTTGCGTCGTCAGGGCTTGCACTCGTGTGATCTACTCCCGTGCTGGCTTCGGTCAAAGGTTGCTGGCGTGGCTGACTGGTGAACCTACAATGTACCAACTCCTTTTGCCCAAATTGGTCAAGGTTACCTCAGGAGGGATCTTTGCGTAGGAATTTTGTTACATGTTAGGTAACCATGGGTCAGTTTGGGAAACTTTTTGTTCCTCATCGAAAACTACAAAACTTGTGCATATTTCGATAGGACTGCCCGAAAGAGCGTCTAAAAAAACGCAGCAACTGAAAGAATCAGCTTTCTATGTGAACGCTAATTTTAAATCTAAGTAGAAGAACCGTTTGCCCAAATTGGGCAGAGGTTACCTGAGCAGGGTTAAACTATTGATATTTAGGGAAACACAAAAAATGCTGGCTTACGTTGATAGACACCGGATTTTATTGTAAAAGAATTCATTAACACTACGAACAATTTAGTCTCTAGTTCCACAGTGGCGACGCAAACGAATCCATCTGCAAATGTTTTAATAGAAAATCGATTTCACGTAACTCCACGTATCCCCAACACGGGAATCTACAATGTTTCCTAGTGAAATGCTGAAGAGCTAAAACAGGCGTCACCACTCACCAACCTTTTTGAAACAGAGAACTATTTGGGCACCGAACAATACGAAGGGCTACCAGTTTAATAAACATTTCTGAACCAAATAATGTTGCTCAGTTTATCTTTAATTGTGTTATTATTAATCAATTTCATGATATTCACACATGTGTGAAGACAATGATCATGTTAATGTTGTTTTCAGAACGGGTTCGCTCGGGTGATCCAGTGCCGTGGGCGCCATGTTGGTGATCCCTGGGTTAAGCAAGGGCAGAGAAAGCAAGCAAACTCGTGGCTCTAAAATCAATAAATCAAAACATAAGCTGCGAAAAGTAAACACTGGAAAATACACCGTTCTCAAATAATTGTTTTTAATATGACTAAAAACTATCTGATGCCAGTTATAAGGTTGCCAGATGACCGGTAGTCATATATGCCATCCTCCGTTGCCCAAAACATGATCTGTATGAGACTTTCTTTTGGCAATTAATCGTGAAACCGGCGTAGGTGGCAATGTTGAACTATGCTGTACTCAGTGGCGTATAACGAGTCTGTGTCGCCAGCGACCGACCACAAAAGTGCCGTCCTTTCCACCCCTCGAATTTGCTCACAAGTGAAAATAGAAAAGATCGTGTTTTGTGTCTATTGAAGATATCAGGAAAAATAAAGCATCTTGAACATCAGAATCAAACACTCACAACTGAAATCGGTATTGTTTTTCATTCCCTATTATGAGTCTTGCTTTTTCTGCTTGTTCGCAAGTTTCTCATCATTAGTCTTCCTATTTTTTGCCTTCTTTGCGTATGCATCTATGCGCTCGGCATAATTCGTTAATTTTTTTCCCTGCTGCGTAAAATGCGAATTTTGGGAAGCTTATGCCGTCAGAAGTAATTGGCTTAACTTTGCCACATAAATTGTTTGCAGTTTTTGCGTGTATTATAAACACTGTGTGATAGCTGGAGATGAAAATGTGCGAAGCAACTTTCATTGATTAAGTGTTTCCTTAAATTTCGTTTGGTATAAAGCAGTTTTCATCGTTAAAGTGATTAAATCTGCACAGATTATTCTCTCGGAGAAAACTGTTAGCACAATTATATCGCCAATGCCAAAGGCTGTGTTTGAATGCGCAGTGTTCTATAACAAAATAAATTAGCGTACGCTTTAATTCTCTTAATTTTTCGATGGTAATAAGATTTTTGTCGTTTGCAGTGGTAATAGAGAATAATAGTCTTTTAAAAAATAATAGCAATCACTTTACGTTCACAATCACGCCAGCTGCATTGTACAGACACATTATTTCACCAGCGTAGTATAAATGGCTTAATGGCCAGCGAATCAACCGGGAGGTCATGTTTCAGTTAGCCTTAGTGGTCCAGACTCCAGAAGGTACTGGGAAATTTTTTGAAGAGCTTCAGGTGAACTAGAAAATGTTTGTTGCAGACTGCGTTTTTTGATTAAATTAGGTTAGCTTGCAAATGCTTAGCATAGGACTATAGACGCTACTCACAAACCATACGTTTGAATGCAGTTTGAAAAAATTTCAAACCAAGCATTGTGGGAGCTTCATGAAATTTAAAAGAAAGTAACACGAAAAATAAATGCATTGTCATAAAAGCGTTCTTTTAAAAAAATATTATTCTCGAATCCCGTGCTATTAAATATGCACTTACGAATTAGGACAATTAGGACATTTGTCACTACTGAAAAAATGGTCGGTACTTTTACAAAACGCATCTAGCAACCATAGCCAATTACCGCTACACTCAACCACAACTACGGAATTGCAGCTACGAGCAAATCCACGGTGACTCAACACAAAACAGCAGTGCTATGCGTAAGCATTTAGGCGGTCATGATGTCGAGAGGTTGACAGACGTACTCCAGGGAGGGATTTAAATGGTAAACATTGAAAAAAGAGGCACAAAAATCGGCAAATAGAAAACTACATGTGTGGCAAGAAAAGGGTCAAACAAATGGACAAAGCCGGATGGAACAAATCAATGAACATCGCAAAGGGGGACAAGAATTGTTTCACACGAAGGAGGATCACGTTTTTGTGATTTTGGTTTGTTAAGCCATTTACCTTCACAGGTATCCAGAGAGTTAAAACTTGGTTGTTCCTCAAAAGCAACAGATATAAGAGCAGGACCGTCGCCAGCGGGGGGCCAGTGGTGCCCGGCCCCCCATTTGAAATCGGTGCCCCTCCATTTCACGTTTGGCCCACCGGTTGCTGCATACATCCAATACTGTATTTTAAAAATGCCCCCCCTTCTGG
>Ga0210059_1013468_pt1 | contig 12230 bp, 5 predicted proteins | sample Ectturendosymbi2_FD_188042 | JGI IMG/M metagenome (GOLD analysis project Ga0210059, IMG submission 188042) | Ecteinascidia turbinata endosymbiont from Florida, USA - Sample 2 (SPAdes) (version 2) | ecosystem: Host-associated > Tunicates > Ascidians > Unclassified | place: Key West, Florida...
CATACAAAACGAGTTCAAGTAAACAAAGTAAAAAGGATCCCACACCTGTTCCGCCTCGGCAAATGTTGAGGTACTAAGGGTGGATCCTTTGTCGAACGGTTCTTCTTTCGATGGGTATAATCCACACAATAGTGTCTTTGTTGAGTAAATCCACAGATCTTACTCTCTACGCTTGGCTCACTCTGCCTGTTGGCTCAAGTAAAAGAAAATATTTCTAAGATCTTTTCTGCGAACTCTGATCTAGACAGCAGACACACAAGCCACTCGGCACTTCTCAGATGTCACAAACGTGCGGTCTGCTTTGTTCGTGCCATCTTTCTCAAGAGTTTGTCCGTTTCTGTTCTTTGGATGTAAGAACTAATAGATCAAACCTGGAGATCACGTGATCGTTTGTGTGTGATCGCATGGGCAACAATGTTGATCTTATTCTGACTTACATTTGTGGACAAAGACGTGGTTTGCTGTGGTCACATCATACAGGCCATTACTGTGGTTGGTAATCGATACAACGAATAAAGCTTATACGCATACAAGACGTAGTCACAATAGTCAACTGCCACAGGAAAAACAGCTATAGCACAACTCGCTATGTTCGTTTGTGCGGAGAGAGCGACGGCATTACTATGGTATAGCGAGCCCATGCTTTTGCTGCAGACGGAAGTGCGTGACACTGTTACTTTAGTTAAACAGCAGTGTACAAGTATCAGAGTGTGGTGAAGGATTTGATGTTAAGCAGTGGTTCTTAACCTTTTTTCTATCACGCCTCCCTCAAGTCATTGTCCTTTGTTTCAGTACAAGCCCCTGACTTTAAATAGGCTGTAAACACTAACATATTATTGGTAAATTTATTGATTAAACTTTCCTTACTGTAGGGTGCATAAGGGCTTGCGCCCCCCTGGAAATTTATTGACGCCCCCGTGAGGGGAGCGCCCGCCAGTTACGAACCACTGATGTAAAACTTTTTTGGGTAAACGGGCTCATTAAAGAAACGAAATACGCCTATTGTGAAAATGAGAAAAGGATCTCAAGTTGAACGGTTGGATACAAAAAACACTTACAGATAAAAAAAATTATTTTAAATACTGCTGATGTGAAAGAAGAGCACATTACTTAAAGTTTAAAGAATCATTTTACAACTGCTAACCGCATTAAAAAATGCGGCTCCATTTTCATCCATGCTTAGTCTGTTTCAGGGGCTCAACCAACTCGTCATTTCGGGGGGGACAATTTTCATGAAATTTCATGCGATGACGTCATCGTGCTTCTTCAACCGTGGTACAACTTTTTCGCAAACGGTCACATATAATAATAATGTATTTTTGCCCGCAGACACGAAGTCCATAGTACAAACACACACATTCTGCACAACGCTGGTTAATAAAAACAGACAAAACGGTAAGTTTTACAACAGCGTTGGAAGGCTGAATCACCGGTGCCAAGCGAAATTTCTGACTTCACGCCATGTGCGCATGCACAGAGCAACATTCAACATATCAAATACCCTGAGAAAACTGATGATTAAAGCTTAGGATTTGGTGTTTCGGTTAGGGTTTATGTTACAGTTACAAAAAGAAAAATAATTGAAGTCTAAGATTAAGTGCAATATTTTGCACTGGTTTTACTTATTCCCGTACTGTAGCTTGTTGTGGGTATCTGACATCTAACCAAAAAGTTTAATTTACACAACACACATAAAAAAGTAATTGCCAAACTCTATTCCTTTACTCTGAGAAGCAAAATAACTGACAAAAAATAACAAGTCAGAAATTTCGCTTGACACCGGGCTACAGAAACTTACTTAACAGAACTTTTTGTAACGGCTTTGGAGACCGAGCCTCAGGTTTACAGACACATTCTTAACACTATTTGTTCACTTGGTGCAACACTACTGCAGAGTGGGACGCTAATTCCTAAACTGGTCAAGCCCAAGTAAAGTACGAGTGCATTGTGCCATGCACATCCTCAAACGAACAAACACTGCAAATTTCGAGCACTCAGTTACAAAGTAAAATGCGATTATAGTGTTCAAATAATAAGGAAGAATATAAACAATCTGACTGCAGCAAAGCAAGCAACCAATGCGTTATTAGACCTTCTACATCTTTCGAGAAACAAGTGCATATTTTTTCTTAATACAGCTTCAAATGTAGGAATGTGACATTGAACCTGATGAGTCATGACTACTAACTCTCGCTTTCCAGGGCAGGTTGTATAGAGCTCTGCATCCAAAATTATAGGCCACACGCAATCTTTGCATGCATGACTTTCTGAAATTCCACCATAATTGTGATGCATACATGGGCGTACAAAAGGAACGAAAAATAACATTTTTAACTGCACTTGAACATCCCGGAGAAGAGGCTTGCAGCTTGTTTGTTGCACAATGTTTTTATCGCAGTTGTCTCTGAATGTCTTTTGCACTCTTAGCCTTAAACGTCATACAAACAAGTTTTGCTGTAGTTGAAAATATTTCCATGTGATTCTGCATAAGCCTGCCACACAGATAAAAGTTCTCTTCGCAACATTTCCGAAACTGAGAACTTTTCAGTTTTAGTCAAGATGCAGACCGAACGATCAGGACAGTAAAAATTTGTATTCTCGTACAAACACCTGGTTCCGAACTCAGCTAGTGTAGTCATGGCTTTGGTGTGACAGATGTATAGGCTACTACAGTAGTGAAACTGCCTAATTTTCGTCTTGTTTTTGCAAATTTGTTCTAGCCCTATTCTTCTAGCATGTGCTTGAATTTCTATCACAAATGAAGATCCCAAAATTGAAAGATAGCCTATGTCAAGGGTGAGGGGATCTTTGAATGCTACCATTTCGGGCAAAACGGATCAGGTGTCTTGTGCCTTTGGCGCATAACGGATCAGATGTGTTTGGGGCAAAACGGCTTTTTCTGGCATCCATGACTTGTCTGAAAGTTTTTAGAAGCACGTTTAGGGCTATGAGGTTTCAGGACTTGCACTGGCTGCAAACGTTAGGGTCTCGTAAAGCGTCATTTGGAGCCAAAGTGGTCTAGTAGGTAGGAGCGTTCAATACTTGACTAGCACTCATATGACACTTCACTTAACCTTTTTTCCAAGCCGTGGTACTGGGACCAACCAGAAAGACGCTAAAACGTGAAAGAGTCCTCAACCTAAATTTAGTTAAAAACTATCAGGTTTTGAAGCGAAAATGCAGCTAAACAATGCTTTTTTAAGAAGTGTACTACGTTAATAATGGTGATCCGATTTGCCTCTAACAAAAATAATAGTCAAAAGGTCATAGGACAACAAGCGGTTTGACGAGGCACTTACTATGTCAAGATTTCTCTTATCAATTTGAAAGTTTCAGCAATTTGCACAGTTTAACAGTACCCCAATGTTATAAAGTTTCATGAGGGCAAATTGAGGCCTGTCTAAGACAAAATAGTACACGAACAAACAGGAAAAAAAGGCCTTAAAAATCGAACAGTTTAAACTATCTCCCAAGTTGACGCTTCCAGCATATTTGTGGTTGAATACCAATAATTTACGAAATTTTCGATCAGATAACCTGTCTCAAGATGAATCTTGAAAGGAGATAATTAACGAGCAAGACAAAGAAAAATTCCAATAAGATTTCTTAAAATTCATTAGAATATAAAATTTCATCTTTATTCTTTGAAAGTTTCTATAAATGTCAAAATTGCTATGCAATGTTTTGAAAATTTCGGGGGGGGGCAAATGCTCCCCCTAGTTGCGCGCCTGGTCTGTTTGATGCTGGCTAACCTGTACCAGGGTCGTAATAGCCTGTTTTGTGATAGTGTTAAATCTGCAGATTTTTATCCTACAAATCGCTATGCATATTGCTTGCCATTCTAGTATAAATGAGGCAAGCTTACATCACCTTTTAAAGAATTACTAGGCAGTATATCAGATCAAACATATTCTATCTTAGTTTGGCGAATCGAAGTTGTATTTTCAAATTGCAAAAGATAAAGAAAAGAGGAAGCTTTCTCTTTATTCCCTAAACACATGCTTGATTTTCATAGTATGCACCTGGGTTTGCTGTTAGCATTTTATTTCGGCTGCAACGCGTGGTGTTATTAATGACAGTGTCATTGGCGTTACGATGTTACTAGCTGCTGCTATTTTGTATCCTTGAGGTTGCTTTGTAAGAAAGATCAGTAGCTGCGTTGCGCAAAGATTGCAACTGTAATATGATAATGGTGGTTAGTTTCACTGCAAACTGCTAGTTTTATCGCAAATTTTGGGCTGTAATTTGGGCTAGTTTGGAGTTATTTGGGCTTGTTTTATGAGGACATTGGACTGTCATTTTAACCAGCATCTGGCAACACTGGTTTGGAAGCCCGCGACTTTTAGTTTTCTTCATCATAAGCAATATAACTTACACTACAGTAGGTAGGTTATGACCTCAGACGGTGGCCGCAGAAATTCTTCCCACGGGCCGCACTTGGGCACCCCTGGACTAAAGCATACAACTTAATACAAAATCAGATGAGACATTTTTGAGAGGATTATTTGCATGAAGTATTGCCGAACCAAATAGAAACATGCTTGGTCAAAACATGATCAACCCCAAGCGCACCACGCAATGGAGTGTTATGCAACAACGCAATGTTTCTCACAGCACGGTTGGCATTGTGGCTAGTGGGTATGCGACGCCAGGTAGTGGTATCGTGTAGGGCAGCTATGTCCAACCAGCGGCCAAGCCAAGGGTTTTGTGCGGCCCAGTTGAGGTTTTCGCTGTAGTAAAAGTATCATGAATACTGACAACCTGTCTTTATTTTGATAATCTTTAATTTAACATTTTTGATGCAGGTGGTACTCAGTGCCACTGTATCACGTCTGTTATTATTGCAATTAGGATTCGAACACTTTAAGTACATTAGTGTACTTTTTAAGTAAATTTAGTTTGCTAAGATCAAAGTAACCCATTCAATGTGCAGCCCTCAATAATATGTCATTCAATGTGCGGCCCTGGTCAAAATATTGGCATACTTTCTGGCTCAGTAAGCCATTTGGGTTGGACATTGCTGGTGTAGGGTCTCAATTTTGAAATGCACAGCAAGTCCCTGTCAGCGCAGCACACCAACTTTGTTAATATCACATTTCTTACAATTTCAGGGAGCAAATATAAAAAATAATTAGCAGGCAAACCATTGCTAGTCGCCAATCAGCCATGGTGATTTTCCGTGAAAGCTGGTTTTGACTCTTCTTCGTTAGTCTTTAGAGCAGAATATGACAGATGGATATTTACAGGGTGTATAGTGTAGGGCCTCTACGAGAAATTTTTTTAGGCGGAAAAAAATCATTTGGGGCCCCTAAGATTTGCAAAATTATTTTGAAATAAATAAAAATTGAGGCTAATTAATGTGCATCATACTTCAACAAGAAGTGCTCGTTTATTGATCATATGAAACATTACTTTAAAACATACGGTATTCAAGAAATGTGACCGTATTACCATTTTTTAAACATGACTTTCAAGTGTCAATAGTAAAATCTAATCAAGGAAAAAATTAGCAAAAAAATCATTTAACTATTATATAAGCGATTTTCTGGTATTCTTATTCGCAAAATTTCTAATAACCCTATCAAAATCAACTTGTCTGGCAATGCTAGACTCAATGTTTAATCTTGCTAGGTCAACAAGTGGAGTTTGTGACATAGTAGACTGCAAATAATTTTTACAAGTTTAAGCTTGCTGAAAAATCTTTCAGCAGATGCTACTGTAGCTGGAATTGTCTAGAACAGGGGTTCCCAACCAGGGGTACATTTGCCTATCCGAAGGGGTACATTTAAGGTTGTCAATAGAAGAGCAAAATATATTTGCATATATTTCATTTCAAAATATTTACACAAGTCAGTGAATATTCTTTTGAAAAATCATTATATGCTTATTGTTAAATATATCTGTGAATAATCATGATAAAATGTATAGTCATAGGAAATTTTAGGGGTACATGTGCAACTGTCGAAATGTTGACGGGGTACATACTTACCTGTTGAAATGCTGAAGGGGTACATGCTCATCTTTCGGAATGCTGAATGGAACATGGCAAGAGAAAGGTTGGCAACCCCTGCTCTAGAATATTCTCAAGCTGATACAAACATTTGGAAATAATTCACACAAGCCACACGGGCCGCATTGTCGAAATACTGCAAGTGGTTAGTTTCTCCTATATGTTTCCAAATCTTCATATTTCTGGGCATGTCAGCTAATCCTAAACTCACATTCGATTCGACCTTGTATCAGCTTGCGGCACAAGTTTAACAATCAGCAAAATGCACAGAACACCTTCGCCGTGCACTATAAGCACTTGCGTCCTGCACTGCAGTTACTTGTTAATTTTAAACTTTTCAGTTATTATCTTACACATTCGAGGGCTACTGCTGTTAGATTAGATTGTATTGTGAACTGACATGTTTCCAATCAAATTTCATTTGAAGTATCTCATAGTTTAAAACTCTTGGTTTATTAGATAAACTATTTGTTAAAGATTTGTTTGAAAATGTTTAAAAGTGAAAGACGTAAAGGAATATTCAGTTAAATGGACACACTGGGACAGTAGTGGTGAATATCTTAAATTCGACAAAGTAGGCAAACCTTCAATTTCAACAATAATTACTGCTAATAACTATCAATAAATCGTATCAGGAAAATGCACTGCCAGCAATTCACATTAAAATACATCACACTTCTTACCAAATCCTTTAGGCCAAACCAGTTTTATCACCGGGCGGGATTAATTTCGCTATATTATTCCGAGTGTGTTAGTAACAAACCTCAATCGTTCCTTCAGCGGGCCCGTAAATAGGGGGTACTCCCCTAGAAAAATTTTTGTCCCCCTGGAAAAATGTGCTGAACAAAGTTAAAAATTATTGGACATAGTTAAAAAAATTGTGCCCCTCTCAGAAAACTCTTCGCCCCCTTGGTGTCTCAAGCTGGTTACGGGCCTGTCCTCTCCGTAGCTGTCGGGCCCCGGAACAATGTGCCTGCCGGACCCCTCTCTCATAGGCCCTGAGCCAGTCACCAAAACTCTGAGCTGCGAGTTAAACCCTATAGAGACACTGGCCAATTGTGTCTTTTTCTCAAACATTCACACATTGTTGTACTTATTGCAAGTCACAACAGCAAAAAATGAACGTTCATTTTCAACGCTTCAACGGTTGCTAGTCTATCTACGCAGCACTATGGGGCAAAAACAGGCCCGTAACTAGCTAGCAAACTTTTCGGCCCCCCTGGAAAAATGTGTTGGACATACTTTAAAACTATTGGACACAGGCCCGTAACCAGGGGGTAAGGGGGAGAAGCCTCCCCTACAAACCTTTTCGCTTCTCCTGAAATTTCTGTTGGGCATAGTTGAAAACTATTGGACATAGTGTGAAAAATTTAGGCCCCTCTCAGAAAACTCGTCGCCACCCCTGGTGTCCCAAGCTGGTTGCGGGCCTGATTGGACATAGCTTAAAAATTTGTGCCCCTTTCAGAAAACTCTTCGCCCCGTCTGGTGTCCCAAGCTGGTTACGGGCCTGGGCAAAACCGTCTGATGGATTGGCTTTTTTGACGAATAATCGTGATGTGACATTGATCCTGAGATGGTTATCGACGAGTTGTTCAAAACGAAACAGGCTGAATTTTATCTTTCAATTGTGTTCGCAGGTATTTTGTAAAGTCAAACTTTGGCTATTGGCATCCTCTGATTTGTTCCTGTGAATCCACTTACATACTTTTAGTTGATTTTGACTTGTTCAGTAGGCATAATCACTGATATTCTCGAGGACAACATTTCACGGCGCTTCGCTTTCCGCTACTCTAAATGTTCATTGAAAATTAACAACTGCTTGATAATGATCACTGCGAAAGCAAATGTTTCCTTGTCTATGTTAAAATTTATCGATGCCGACAGGTAGAAGATATTTGACGTCATATCCTGTTGTAATAGACCAGAAATTGACCAGTGACATCAAAATGATCTTTGTGCAAAATAGCTCAAGTTTGATATCTGACGTCAGTGACTGGCCCTTCCCGAACAAAATTCCTGGCTGCGCCACTGGTGACGGGTGCTATAACTGGGGTCATGGGAACTTTAGCAAATGCACGTCGCTGCTTGAAATTGTAAAAGCATTGCATTTATTTTTCTTCCATGACGTCACACACAGTAGAACCAGAAATAGTCGCCACTGTCGTGAAAACCTGGTAAATTTTTTCGATCAGAATTATTTGTTTGTAGCAGAGTAATCTATGAAAAGCTACTATTTATCCTAGTGTGAAGCAAACTGCAGTGTTTTAATTGTTTCAGAAACCCACACACATATATGGGACTGTCAGGTGCTTTGCATGCAACCAGCTGTTATTTTCGGGGGGCAGAATGATTGCATCGTGTTGTACTATTTTCGGGTGAGGGCAACATGATTGTAGCTTGGTTCTTGTACAACCGGTCTCTTATGGGTGGGTCCACGCGGGGGTTGGGGTGAATACCCCCTTACAAGCTAAGAAAGTAACATCATTTACCATGATTTTGTATAATTCGTAAAACAAAATATCAAATCCAATTCCGGTAAGTCTTTGGTCTTGTTCGAATTGTCTCCTTGTTCGCGATATAAGGCCACTTTGTCGTCCATTGTTTTGCCACAGCAGTGTTGTGAAGTTTACTTCATCCCTCTTACAGTAGCGAAGTCGTTATGTGACTTGACTACTAAAGATTACCGAAACCACACCCCTAAAGTTACTACCGCATTTTTCGGACCATAAGACGCACCGGGTTATAAGGCACAGTATCAGAATTGAATGTTAGCTGTTCTTTTTCACACATAAGGCGCACCCAGGGCCGGATTTAGCTGATGCGAGGCCCTAGGCTAATCCACTTGTGAGACCCCATCTCCCATTGCTCTAAAAGTACGGCCAATAAAAAATTATAAATCATTACTAGAGTGCCCCATGACCACTGCGCTTGTTGCTGCCTTCGATGCAAAAGCGTTCAATGACACGGAATTGTTGAAATCGCACTTGGCTGGCGGGAACAGGATTATCAATTTTTGCAGGCAAACCAACCAGAAATGTCATGGTTAAATATTTGACACAACACATGGACTACGGTTTCGTAAGTTGCACATCTGGATTTTCTTATCTGTGCGCAAAAAAATAAACACGTTGCACATAGGCTATGTATGGCCGCATAAAGACGTTAAAGCACAACGTTTGGAACATGTTGCGATTCGCTTAACACGAATGCAAAAATCTCACATACACGAGCAAAACACGTCAAGTAAAACGCACCCAAAGGGTTGTAACTGGTAGGTTCACGATTTGCGCGTTTGTTACTTTTTCAGACTAAGAATCGAACGCAAGTGGCAACGAGACAGTCGCGCGAAAGCATGTGAGATTTAAACCAGAACCGTCGCCAGAAAGTCTTCACTTATAGGGGGCTTTACATTTGCGCAACGGTACTTGACATTCTGATATTAGATAAAATCTCCACTGATCACAGTGTTTCATATTTCAATTAGGAGGGACTGAGCCCACCAATGCTTCTCGTGGCGACGGGAGTTTTTTTAAACTTCCCTTATGCTGTCATTATTGAAAAACGTACAGAATGCTACACTCACCAAATCAAGTAAGACTGAACAGAGCACAGTAAACAATTAAAAGGTTTTTGTCCTGGCCTTCTTCATAACAAAACCATCTAGGAATTCATTAAAATTTGTTTGCTCAAGTTTGTCATTTTAATACACCGAATGCTTAGTGTGGGCAACCTCTTTCTTGGAACATTGCGAGCCTTTAATTCAGTTATAATTTTTTTGAATCTTGAAAAGACGTTTCTCCTGAGCAGTTGCTGTAGTAACCATCAAGCTAAGAAACAAGGGTCCGCAGTGTTGGATAAACTAAGAACCGCTACTCTTAGTCATCAGACCCAAACGTGCTTTCGCGTTTTTATCATTTTCTTGATGTTACCCTTTTCTTTGTCTCTGGGATAAGAGCTCTGTGGTTGCCAGTTGACAAAATGACGTTTACTTACTATTCAAGCTCATTAAGATCTTTTCTGATTTGCTTAGCATGGGAAGTACAAGCTTGCGCAAGTACTCAATTGCAATCTGAATGACTTTGTTAAAAAAATTTAAATGGAAAAATCGCATCTAAAAATATCAAAGGAGCTTTACGTAATAGAAACGCTAACAAAACTGCAGTATTGTTCAGAAGAAGCAACTATTTTTTATTGTAGGATAATGCTGCTAGCCCTACACGTGTAGGGTGTGGTACACATAGCTCTTATCCAGGCCCGTAACCAGTTTAGGACACCAGGTGGGACAGAGTTTTCTGAGAGGGGCTCAAATTTTTAACTATGTCCAATAGTTTTAAATTATCTCCAACACATATTTCAGGGGGGAGTAAAAAAGTTTAGGGGGGCTTCGCCCCCCCGGTTCCAGGTTGCTCTTGTCTGTAGTGCAACTTTTAAGCTTTGATCAAGTGAATTTCAAACACGAACAGTCACAAATTCTTTCGCCTGATTCACACATAACAATCGGTACGATTCAGCAATTACAGAACGCAGCCAACGTGCATTGAGTATATCGGCACAATAGTCGGCATGCGGCTGGACCAACGGTCATATTGAGATCCATGGAAACTTGTTGGAAGACCCTGGCGTTATCAACACGGAATCTGAGCAGGTGAAAAAAACAAATTTTACGAATAATTAAAGCATATAATTTTGACGAATAATTGTCGAACTGATCATACCGGCAATTGACTCTATGCGTACCACAGTTTGCTGCAGGCCCCTTGGATCTTGAGGCCCTGGTCTTAAGCCTACATAGCCTATAGGTAAATCCGGCGCTGGGCGCACCGGATTATAAGGCTCATTAAATGAAGCAAAACTTGGAGAAGTCAAACTGTATTCATCTTTCACAATAATTCCCGAGTGCCGTAGTTGCCGAGTGCTGGAGTTGCCACTGGGAGTTTAATCTGTCATTATTACATAAGAGATAGTTCGATCTCTCACACGTGGGCGCAATTTTTTTGCAAAATGTGGGGGGGGACAGCTTGGTGTGAAACCAATATATTCATCCGGGCGATGCTGATGTGAAGTTTTATCAATACAGATTCCCAATCTTGTTTTCAGAGGTTTTTTGAAAGCAACGCTAATCACGCTTTGTTTTATCCTTTTAACATCAAATTTTAATAGGTTTAACCTCAGATTTGAATAGATGAAATTAATGCAAAAATTTCCATTCTAAGAGTTATATTTGCATAAGGACACGAAAATATATTTGAGATTAAACAGATATCAAACTGCACAACTGTGAATTGGCAAAATAGTACCAAGTTTAACCTCCATTAACACGAAAAGAATATCCAGCTAAACTAGATGATACGGACCTGTAAAGCAAATGTTTTGCACTTGGATGAAAACATTGATACACTTTCTTAGGTTTGGTTAAACTCAGGCAAATCAAATGATTTGCGAACCCATGCATTCAACATAGGCATAAAGTCGCAAAGCGAAAGAGTCAGAGAATAAATATATTTTGGATTGGTTGGTCACCATTGTCGTGACATTACAAGAAATGAGGCTAAATGTCAGGGCCGGCCCTTAACCGATTGGACCGATTGCTTCTAATCGGGCCCCGCGCTAAAGGGGGCCCCACGATACGCCTACCACTAGCCTACGCAATCTTACACTTTTTATTGACGCTGCTTGTGTAGTGCTGAGCGTGGCTCACAGTTTTTTAAGCGCGAGACCTGTTGCCAACGTATGTCATAGTTAACTGCGCGATTCGTTCTTTTATCTTCACATTTATCTCTGTTTTTCCGTAAAGTATAGCCCAGTTTTTTCAGTAGCAGCTAACTAAGAGAGAGAGGGCTTAAGTTTTGAAGCTGGAAATTGTTTTTGTTGTTTGGCAGGTCAAGTTTCAATAGTTGCTAGAAAATACGGTTCAATACGATTGGATAGTTATTGCTGTTTCAATAGTTTCTGCTCCTTGTCTTCTGAAAGTTTAGCTCTCAATTGCAAATGTGTGCTACTAAGTCAGTCCTATTCAATTTCCCTCCCGTAAAATATGGTGAGGTGACCTGCATTTGACAAAACGTTTGAAATAAACCTTGTTTTAATTATGCCAACTGAATGTCTATTACACGCGCGCAAAAAACAACCGGTTCCCTAAAAACTAACATAATTTTAAAAAATGAATATTAACAGTAAAGCCATTTGCAACGCAGCAGGAGTGACAGTTTTACGTTTAAGC
>Ga0210059_1013469_pt1 | contig 12230 bp, 7 predicted proteins | sample Ectturendosymbi2_FD_188042 | JGI IMG/M metagenome (GOLD analysis project Ga0210059, IMG submission 188042) | Ecteinascidia turbinata endosymbiont from Florida, USA - Sample 2 (SPAdes) (version 2) | ecosystem: Host-associated > Tunicates > Ascidians > Unclassified | place: Key West, Florida...
TAGAAACACCAGAACTGAACTCATCAAGAACGGATTTCACACATTTCATTTGTCAATATTCATGTTTATCCAATACCTCAAAGAAATTGATCTTCACACGGCCCGTAACTTCCTAAAGGCAATCTTTGCCAAATGCATTGTGAATAACTTCGTTGTCAGCATTTGCCTTGGTAAGTTGGCTGTTGTGCAGGTAACGTTTGCTGAATCCATGTTGATTGTAAGCATTTTTAGTATAGCCAAGTAAAAAATTATTCAGAAAAGTTAAGTTTAGACCAGTTGCGTAGCTAGAGGTTCTGGCCATAGGATGGGAAATGTATAGCTGAAAGAGGCCCACTGGTCGTCGTAGGGCCCCCTCGCCAACATTGAGAAAAATTTTATAAATAAAAGTGTATCCGGATGTGGATCTCTACATACTGTACTAAAACCCGAAAACAACAACTGTCCAAAAACTTCCGTAAAACGCGTAAAACAACAACTTACTGAAAACTAAAAAAGGTATACTGCATACCGAAATTTAAATAAAATGGGTCTCAATATTTTTATTTAGCTTGTTAAAGGGGAGGTTTGCACCTTTGTACCCCTGTCAGTCACACCACTGTTGTAGACCTGTGTTGTACCCTTTCACTATGCAAGTATAGAATAACCGGCATACAATCATAGAAAATCGTATTCGTAGTCCGCGCCTGTAATATCCAGTGTATCTTGCATCAGAGCTGTCCAATGAAAACTTGAAACTTTACACCAATGAGAAAGCCAGTTATTTAACGAATAACACTGTGCCCAATGGTGGGCCTCGGCCCAATTGTGGGCTGTTTAGCACTTTTTATTGGGCCGCGCAACACTTGTTGTGGGCTGTGTTTGCTGCGCCGGTTGCGTGGGCTCAAACATAGGCTACTGCAACAACTATATCGATAAAACGTTAATTGTTTGACGTTAACACGGCATTGATGTTGTCATTATAGGGTTTATTACATTATCAACATAGCATTGCTATTTTACAGATACCTGAATACAACATAAGTTTGAAATTGGGCCTTCAAAAAAAGCACGGGCTTTTAATTACGACTGAAAGGGCATGGGCGTCCGCAAAGGGGTTAAAACGCTCATTCGCCCCTCCATTTGGAAATTGGGACTAAGAACCAAGAAGTACTAGTAAACCTGAAGTCAGGAGCGTAATTCCGATTGATTTAGTTCTTGCATTGACAGTTTATTTGCCGGTATGACACTGCACAGCGCACAAGAGCCAGGTTCACTGTCCTGGTGTTGTGCAGTGATGAGTTTGCAGTTCACTCATGTCCACTGCTTTGCCTTTCTGCAGATGCAAGTGGCGAAACTTGCGTGCAGATTGTTCTACTGCTGGGTTTTATTGCGTAACAATAACATGGCAACGAATCTTCACGTGTTCACTTTGCGTTTTGCCGCATGCAAGTGTTGAACACGCAAGCACTGTAATCCAGGGAAACAGTGAATTCTAATTGTGAATAGCCGCATTCAGCCATACTTTTGTAGCCTACTGTGTAAAAAGAAGCATCATAAGTATGATATATCCATTGTTAGTGTGAGACTGAACGGTTGTCCGCAGGCGCGGACACAGGGGTGGGATGCAGGGGATGCATGCCCCCCCCACCAGACCTAAACAGGTGTTGACATGACACTTGATTTCATTAAAAATCATCGCCAAAATATTTTTACACTACACATTACTCGCTAAAGATGCTAAAAATTAACTTACGCTAACAATTAGACAAAAACGTTTCTTCGTTTCATTAGATGAGCTGGCTTTAGTTTGTGGAACGTGATATAAATAGTCAATGATCGCATGGGCGTCCGCAGGGAGGGCCAAAACGGGCATTTTCCACCCGGTGACGTAGCTAGAGATTTGGGCCAGGGGGGACAAAACTTAGCTGAAGGGGGCCCATTGGCCACCCAAGAGGACCACTAGCCAACACTCAGAAAAAAGGTTAAGAAATAATAGTGCACCCGGATGTCGTAGATGTCTTTTCTGGCTAAAAAAAAACGAAACCAGTCCGAAAAACGCAAAAATGACCATCTACTGAAACCAAAACAGTGCTAAATATCATAGTGTCAGCTAAAGGGGGCCCAGTTTTTACATTTAGCTTGTCATGGGGGGGCGGATCGCTCTCTCTTGCCACGCCTGGAAATTGGGATTAAGAACTAAATATTTCCGGAAAAACCTGAAGTCGGCATTCCGATTGATTTGATTCTTGTAACAACAGTTTTTTTGCCGGTATGAAACTCACACTGCACAAGAATCAGGTTCACAGTTATAGTGTCATGCAGTGATGAGCTTGCAGTTCACTCATGTCCCCTCCTTTGTCTGCAGATGTGGGTTGCGAAAGTCGCGAGCAGATTGCTCTACTGTTGGTCTTTATTGCGCAACAATAACATGGCAACACATCTTGAAAATTTCATGTTGTATTGTATTGCTGTAGCAGGCGTTTTGTTCCATGAGACTGTTGAGCGTACACATCTTGGCAGGTAGTGCAGCGAGACAGTCACACGCTGATAGTGGTAAGCCAAGTACATTGATACTTTGTGAAAAGAAGCATTAGTGAGTCTATAGCAATGCTTCCACAAGTTTGAAAATCCACTATTAGTGTGGGTGTGACCAATGTGCCTGAATGTCAAATTACACTTATGCAAGCTTTTTTACATGCAGTATAAAATTACGTGGCTTGTTAGAATACGTCTATGCAGGCTTGTGGGAATACGTCTTAATGGTTAAGGATTAGTTCTGACATCTGAGTGAATACTGAGTACAAAGCCCCATTGGCTGTGGCAAGTTTTCATAATTAATCTGGTCAATTTTGCAAAACCTGCGTGGTGTTTTAAGTCTAGTAAGTTTGTCCGTAGTCGTTTCAACATACAGGTCTACTTAATTGTCCAGTTTGTGTAGCAAGGTTTTATTGATGGCTTTGGACGAGATCCCAGACGTTTGCAGCCCTTGTTTCTAAGCGATGCTGACAAGTCTTGCCAGCTAATCCCGCAATTAAGGGGAGAGCAATCGGGCAATTCCCCCCAAATTTTCAAAAACATGTTCAGTTGTTAGTTCAGTTGAATATATCAGCTGGGTGCGGCCTTGCTTGCAAAGTAAACAGTAATAATTTTTGTTGGTTGAAAACCATGGCAATCCAATGCTTTTTTCTTTAGATCATGTGTATTTATCATATAATTCACAAAGTTTGTAATTCATTGAAAACTCCCCTTACTCACTCCTAAAATAATCATGCTCACTAAAACAAGTATTTGCTCAGTGTAAAATTATCTTAGAGGGAACACTGATCGTCAGTAATTTGAAAATGATAAACAAAATGTTGACCTTGCCCATCTGGAAAAGTTTCTGCGGACGCCCATGAATGATCGTGCTTTCTCGCTTTTGTTTTTTCGTTACTTTCGTGCTTTCACGCATTACGAATTGTTTGTTTCCTTCCGTTCTCTTAATTTCTGTTTCAAAATCAACAGAATCAACCCGCTTCTTGTTATTATTTTATCAAAATTACCTGCAATAACAAATGTTATACACAAATTACTATGGGTGTTGCACAGGGCCGTCGCCAGCGGGGGGTCAGTGGTGCCCGGCCCCCCCATTTGAAATCGGTGCCCCCCCATTTCACGTTTGGCCCCCGGGTTGCTGCATACATCCAATACTGTATTTTTTAAATGTGGCCCCCCCTTCTGGTTTTTGGTCCCCCCTGCTGCTAAATCCTGGCGACGGGCCTGGTGTTGCAGACTATTCCAAACGACAATTAAAAACTGCAAGGTTCCCCATTTGAAGAGCACTGATCTAAACCGCATCAGAGTAACTATGCTCACCTGCTGCAACATACAAGTCAAACAGCACTACTGCACTATGCTGGCTACTGCCACCGGTAATTGTGATGTAACAAACGTAACCAACAATGAGAATACGTATTATGTCGTCACATGAACAGTTTATCTCGAGTCCTCCATGCACCTGCGCCGACGCCAGTGACTACGTCAGATCGTTGTTATGTGCCACATTGCTTGGTTCCGTAGCGGTGCAGTGGAAAAGTTTGACCACTTTTATCACTCAAGCATCTAAACCAAGCTTAGACTTGTTTCCTCGTAAATGTACGTATGCGCAAGTGATTGATTTACGCAGTAGGGTCCTGTGAAGCATTGGGTTCATTGCAAATCGATATCGCATCCCCCCACCAAATTAGCCTGTGTCCGCTACTGGTTGTCCGGTTTATATGGATGAGCGTTCATCGTGAAAAAGTCAGTAAAGACAAGCAAGGTTTATTGAAAATGGTGTTTGATTGCTTTGGGCGAGATCTTAGACATTTCTAGTTCCTGTTTCTAATTGATGCTGGCAAGTCTTGCTAGGTAAAATAAATACATAATTGTGGTTTTGTTTAAGAACCATGGCAATTTGCGTCTTTGTAAAAAAGTACCCTACTTAAAATCTGCAGATAGTCTATTTTGTAGCTTATCGCAATATACCTGGCTATTGCTGCCAACGAAGCGAATTTTTTTGTTACTATTGCTGTAAAATGGAGCAATTTTTTTTTGTGAAGAAAGAGTAAAGCGCTTTGTAAACGTCCGTTTGCATTGTATCGTCAGCAACCTGAAAAGTATAAGCAAAATATCGACGTTGCCCCCCTGGAAAAATTACTGAGGATGCCCATAGAAAGGGGGCTTGGGGCCATTCTAATGAAAGTTTGTCGATCACTGCTATACCCAATACTGCTGAACCGAGCTTCAGCAAGTTCAGACTAATCAAAACGTTTCACAGATCAACTATGACCGATGAAAACCTAACAAATCTGGCAATGATTCTATTGAAAGTGAACTGCTAAAATATGTGATATGTTTGAGTTGACAAAAATATTTGCATTTTTGAAAACTTGGAAGTCATTTTCCTAGCTTGAAACATAACAAATGCTTAAGTCTGTCAGCTTTATACGTTGTGCTGATGCTGTAGAAAATGCTTTTATAAGCATTTGTTAAAATAAATCGATGTTTTTGTTTACGTAAATACTATGTGTTAAATGCAATGTATTGTATATTGGGGGCCCCAACGTCCAAGTTCGGGGGGGCCCCAACCACTTAGCGCCGGCCCTGGGGAAACCTATTTACTATCACAGGCCGCATGAATTGTGCATTATCGCTGGCGGGCCACAAAACCAATTAATTTTATTCTAAAATTCTACCTTTAGCTGTAAATATGAGGAAGAGCGACTTCTCTTGACTTACTAGGTACCTGCTTATCATGGAGTTTCGTTTTTGACGCGATGTTGTATTCTAACTTGGCCAATGAAAATTCTGATACGGACCACATCAAATGTTCACGCGGGTCGCATTTGGCCCTCGGGGCGCAGGTTCCCTACACCTTCTCTACGCCATACGTTTCATTGTAGTGTTTTTAAGAAACTTTTAAATTGTGTACATTTGCAGTGCTTTAACTGCTCGATATATATGCTCTGTCAATTCATGCGTTGCTGTAGAACGGTCAATGTATCACAAATATGACACCTTTTCTGGTCTGCTCATATTTTGGAGATGCTCTGTGTCATTCCTCCTTGAGCATGCTCAACAGCATAATTGGCCTGAGTAGTCCAAATACGTCATAACTTCCACAGGCAGAACGTTAGCACCGGATAAAAAGTTTGCCTTTTGGAGCCAATCGGGAAGGGCTCGCCAGACCCCTTGTTATGTTCAAAGTATATCGCATGACCAAAGGAGGAAAACAGGAAAAGGGGATGTTGTTGAAGAACGGTGGCATCAATAGAGAAGTGGCAGTCGTTGTTTGAGGGGGAAAACTTCCCCTGATTGCGCTGATGCAATACCCTTATGTAGAGATGGTTTAAGCTCTTCAGTAATGTGATTTGGTAGTCTGTACATGTTCTATACTCCCATGCAATGTGCGCTCATCAGTGTTGTCGATAGTACTTTGTTCTGTTTTAAATGGATTGTAAAGTGTTTCGCTGAAAATTGTGCAATCCCCATAAGACCACAAGTGTGGCTCCAGCGAACTCTACTTTCTACTTGAAAATTCCAGATGGTCTACAAGCGCTATTATTTGATTATTCCTATACAGTTTCGTTGTGTAACTGCCAGCGACTGCGGTCAACCAAAACCGGAGATTGGGGTCAATATGAAACTTTTAACTTGGGCCGTATTCAAACCAAACTGACATTCGCATAAAATGGAGATCAGCCGATGTCGAAACCTTACTGCAATTTGTTGCTTATGTTGAATGCCATGCGCAGATTATGTTCATTTTTTTGAATTTGTTCGTTTGTTCGGGCAGGGCCACGATATAGCAGTCGACTACTGGAGTCTTGGTATTCTAATTTATGAAATGTTGAATGGACAGCCTCCGTTTACATCCTCGGATCCTCTTAAAACGTACCGAATGATAATAAGAGGAATCGATACCATTCAGTGGCCGGTAAGTCATAGCTTCACTTTCAGGACCGTTGTTATATTCGCTACCTAGATTTGTTCCCAAGAATTCTTTTAACATAAACTTAGGAGATCAACATTTTTTGCAGTGAAATACGTTTGTCAAACTTAAATTACACTTACTTTAGAAAACAAAACACTTATTACAAATGCTTGTGTTTCGACTGCGCAAAACACAACACGTTTACTTCATAAAACAATACAGATATTACAAATATATGATAAAAACCACTATAGAAATGCTACGGTCCACTGCGATTTTTTCAATATATGTTGACAAACGCTTTTTTCGCTTTCGAACAAATACCATCTCTTTTGTTTGAAAATCCTATCAGTTTACTGCGCAAATTTGATTCCTGCACTAGTCTCTGACATGCTCAGAAATAATAGTTAAATACTAGCGCATGAAACAAACGGGAAATTCTAAAATTGCAGTTCATATTTTGAAATTTCAAACGATGGCGCTTCTTTGTTACATCACAATTACACAGTTCCCAGCAAAGTCGGTTATAGCCACTAAACGGTTTCTCGGTCGGACATTGATTGTTGATTTTATATTGATAAACACGTAAGTTGCCAGGGCGGAGGTGGACTTTAATTACAAACTAACTTTTTCATGAGGAAGCATGGTGTATGCTTCCGACTATTTTACGACCAATAAAAAGGAACTGTTAAGAGAAGGGAATGTAGACCTAGATTTGCAACAGGTTCATCACGAAATGCGAAAAAGTTCAAAACTGTTTGGTAAGGTTCCTTCAGCTCATGTACTCTTGCGGTAAACTTATTGTTTCGCACAAATCTTTTCTCCGGCGTTATGTCCCATTTCACATGTGTCTATTAGGCTACTTGCAAGTTGCAACCATCACCACAGAGCGGCTGGTTCGTTTGTGCCCTTTATATGAAATTTACCAGTTTTTTTTTCTAATATCAGACAACCTGGCGTTTCATAGTTTTGTGCAAGTTGTTTGTTTTTTTCTGAATATAAAAATTACTTTGCTGAGACATCAATCAACATCTTTTTGATCAATCGTCCTGGTTTGATAAATGTTTTTATAAAAGCCTGCATTTCATGTTATAGCAGCGGCTGTGGCTGTCGAACTTCTTTTTCTGCAGCTGCTATTCCCTGAGAATTTATCTACTCGAATTTATTGCACTTAAGACAACAAGCAGAGTTACCTTGGCTGCAGAACAATAGGTGTAGGACTTTTTTAAGTGTCAGACCAAATCTACAGCAGCATTCAGGATGTGCCCTTGCTCAGAAAGTGTGAGAACACTAGAAATTTCTATGTTAGCAAACAGGGGTGAAACGGGAAAAGCCGACTTCGCTCTTTGGTCACTTGCGGTATAAGAATCCGTTGCTTTTCTTCTCGGTCATAAAGTTTTATCTTGACCATGACAGACGACCATCAGGGGCGCAATGAAAAACTTAATACGACGCTTGTGTCGCAACAATCCCGCCGACAGGATTGGAAATATGAAAGAAGGCATACAGCAGATACGGAAGCATCGTTGGTTTAACGTAAGTTTTTCCTACTTGTGCAAATGAGTCCGAGTCGCATGACGACGTGCCCGACCGTTTCTCAGTGTGCACAAATTGTGCAAGGCTAATTAGTTGCGGAGATGCGAAGAATTACTGTGTTTTGACATAAGTAGTAAATTGCAAGCAGCAGTGAATATTCGGAATGAACGGGGGAACAACGCCGCCTCCAATTATATTTGAAGGGGGTATAACCCTTTCGTCCCGATAATATAGATGTGGCACAAATTTCGGCGCTTATGATGTTGCCTTCTGTGAAATTCTTACAGAGCTTATTTTGCATGATATTTTGCATTCTAATGTCGTTCAACGTTATGTGTTCGTTCAACAGACGTGCAATGTCGTTCAGCAGACGTGTAACACTTCCAAGTTCCTGTGATATTACAAAAAGTTTACCTGAAAGACGAATCTCGAAATACAGGGATTTGTGATCGATTTATTTAACCACAATTTCTAGCTAAACGTTTCCTTTTGTCGCGGTTTAGCCGAAGGAACCGTGTAGAGATTTAAGATTTCTTGCGATTTGCAATTGAAGGGATTCCCTTGGGAACTATTGAAAAAAGGTGAAGTAGAAGCGCCCTTTCGACCAGAAATTATGGATTCATCGGATTTGCGAAATTTTGACACATTCGAAAGAACTTCTGAGGAAGCAGAAAAGGAAACGTCAGGCTGGGACGCTGACTTTTAGTTCCTGAAAGATTCAAGCAGAAAGTGCTTAATCTGTGTTCTCATTACTACAGTTACGGTCATTGCTAACCAGCCACGTGCTCCAGAGATGTAACACAAACCTTTCAGCATTGACCGCCGAAAACAGCTTACTATGCCGATTACACAGCACCACTGCTCTGCTGTCAATCTGGTAAACTGCCTGCTCGTGTCGTGCAAAAAGTGCCTTGTGTTGCAGGGCAAACCTTGCTGTGGCAGTTACGCTTTCCATCGCACTTATGAGTTACCCTTTGTTGTATAAACGTATATGTTTCCCGCACCCACACGTTCTTACAGCAGGAAAACAAGGGTGTTGCGCCTAGTGATTACTTCATGTTGAATGGCAGGCGATACCCAAGAATTACTTCAAGCTACTTTTCTGAACAATTACGTTGCTTTCAGGGCTCAATCTCGAAACCTCTGCTTCACTGATAAAACTAGAAAGTTCGAAACTTTATTGCTTGTAGACTGCATGAGCTATGAAAACCGTGTAGCTGTTCTAACAGTCAACTCGAGATATTTCTTGGGGATGACGCAATGTCGTAACGTTTTAAAAGTAAACTAATGAAATGATTGGTAAATTTTTCTCTCCGTCACTTATTATCATACTTAGACATACATTGGAAATTTGCCAGCTCAAACGATTGGCCGTGTATTGCCACATATAAAACTTTTGGCTTGCTGCAGTAAATCACAGGCGATGAATTTTCGCACGACTGGATGTTCCTTTCAGAGCAAGTTTAAGAAAAAATTTGCAGAACGTGACTGAATTACCTGAAAAACAATATAGGAACAAACATGGTTTTCGGCAGCAGTAAAAAAACTGGGAATATTAAAAAACTAAGTTCAACATAGCCCTCTTCGCTTCCGTGAATCGTCACTGCAAACGAAATAGGTTTTTGTTCCCAGGGTAGCATAAAATATATAGCTATATGAATAGGGGTGTAACGAGGTTAGATGGCGCTCGGGGCAAGAAGCAGTGATGACGCCGTGGGAATTGTTCCCCCCTCGACCCCCTGGTTACGCCCCTGTGTATGAAACACCTCAACCTATAAGCATAGACGAATTCGCCATATATTGGTGAAGTTGAATGCGATTGTAGTGAGATGTTTAACTTTCTCATTTCATTTATATATGCCATTGTTTCACAATTGTTGGCTGTTTTCGTCAACACATCGTTCTTTTTTCTCCGTTCTGATTGTTTCTGCGTTTTTGCTACTGCTTTAATTCCTTGCTGAGTATTCTTACACGAACTACCCGTCACAGAATGAGTTTAAATTGTTCAACCTCGCCAACTCCGCAAGCTAAAGCCGCTCGCGAGGACGCGCCATTAGTAATCATTAAAAACATACCAACTTTTTTATGCTATATTAAATAGGAAGTGCAGTGGATCAAACACTTGCAGCTACGCCTGTGAAATTGCATCTTAAAATAAAGTTCAGCTGCCAAAAGCAGGGTTGCGGAGTCGGATGTAAAATATCCGCACCTTTCCAAAATTTCCGACTCTCACCCCCGACTCCGACTTTCCAAAATTTCCGACTCGGATCTTTACCAAATTTCCGACTCCCGACTCCGCATCCTTAACATAAAGGGCATGAAATTTGGCTTAAAATCAATGGAAATCGTGGTTCACAGCAAGAAATCTCCGTTTCAACAAAAGTTTCGAAAGAAATTGTACGATTTCAACAGGAATTCCCAATTTAGGAGTGTGATATAAAAATGATCCAATTGGACATCCGGAGTCGGACAAAAAAATCTGACTCCGACTCCCAGTGTTGTTAGGAATCCGACTTCACCCAAAAACCTCCGACTCCTTACGACTCCGGCTCTGACTCCGCAACCCTGGCTAAAAGTATCCGAAGAGGAAATTCTTACTCCATAAAAGATCACATCCCAAGATAGCGCATTACGAATACTGCAGCAAAGTTCTTTTCTATTAAGTCCTTGAAAAAAAGCGTATTTCGCGCTTTTACTGTATTATCCCATTGTCGGTTTTATTGATCCAGAGTCAAGGCTTAGTATGTATTCACATCAATTTTCTTTCATGATTAATACGAATTTGGTTATTTACGACCGCTAGGCATCTTTGAAAAAATATAAAAAAAACTATAACAATCGCTTTGTGTTGTATATAGAGTATGACATTAAAGACCACGATGTACAAGTATCGCATCACCTTTATTGTCTTCCTAAGTTTTCGCGGTCAATACCCACTGGAAAGAATACGTTTGGCAGTGTTAGCAAGCATTCCCAGCTTTATTTAAGGTGCATTACCAGATTGTCAGATGGTGGCAGCAGCTATTTCTCAAGTATCGATGGCGGTACAACGAAGAGACTTTTTTGACAAACTACCAAAAACAGCAATGTGCGTTGACTAACCGCTGCGAGATTCTATTTATCCGGTAGCTGAAAAAAACTGCGCTAAAAATCTGGGACCAAAACATTGCGATCCTCATAGCAGCAACTACTTTGATTTTGCAAGAATTTTAGCAGCTTACGGCAGCAGTTTTGTCAGCGCTGAGATTTTCTCACCAGGTTTGAGTTTTGCATTTTTGTGTGGGGTATTGGCAGGTGTGTAGTGCTAAAAAAGTGAGTGTGGGAACGAACCGAAAAACTAGTCAATTGCAAGAAAAAGAAGTATGGGAACGCAAAAAACGGTGTCTCGACTACATTACTGGTGATTAGTGTAGTAGGAAGTGATGGAGTCTCGAGACTTAGTCTCGGTTTCGAGACTCGTCTCGTCCCCATAGGAACACTCCACCAGCTATAGCTCATTTCTGGTATTTATCCTGTATGTGGCTTTGGCTTGGACTTTCCAACTCTCCATGGATAATCGATTCCTGCAAAGGTGATTCTCACGTGACATCTATGTTCTGTCAACCATGACTGTAACATTAGGCTATCACAGGGGTGCACATTGCACAATCTTTTCGCTATTGCCGGCCGCAATTACGTTCATTTTTGTGAATTACGGACGCCAGTGAGTTTAATTTGTTTTTATGAATTACGTTTAGGAATAGTATTTATCCGATAATATCCCAATTATTCGTGCCTATAAGTATAATGAACTGTCAAACATTTCAATGAATTTATTTAAGCACAATACCACACATTTGTTTGGTCGTCTTTCTCCTAAGTATCCGCATGCAGTAGACACAATGTTTTTATGAATGCACGGCCGCTATAACTTACATTTTAAATTACGTGTGCACGGCTGCTTAAATTTTTATCGAAAGCCGCATGCGGCCGAACGGCTGCAGGTTATGTCCTCCTGGGCTACAGTTTAGCAGCGCACAATACATTGCACACAACATAGTGGTTTAGTGTAGTGCAGTAGAACTTGTCTAATTCGTCATCGTTTAATTCGTCAATTCGTTGATTCGTTACTTTTTCGTCGGTCCCGGCAGAATTCCTATCTTTTGTGTCAGGGGGGCAGCCAGGATTTTTCTAAGGGGGGGCTGAAGTTATGGAAGCAAAAGCCTTGAAAAAGAAAAATTGCTTATGATTAGAATAGTCAAGGACAGCACGTAATTTGTAG
>Ga0210059_1013470_pt1 | contig 12229 bp, 4 predicted proteins | sample Ectturendosymbi2_FD_188042 | JGI IMG/M metagenome (GOLD analysis project Ga0210059, IMG submission 188042) | Ecteinascidia turbinata endosymbiont from Florida, USA - Sample 2 (SPAdes) (version 2) | ecosystem: Host-associated > Tunicates > Ascidians > Unclassified | place: Key West, Florida...
AAACCGGAGCTGAATGCAAACATCCCGTCGATGCCTCTATGCATTTTTAACGTGTAGCAGGCCGTCATGCTTCTATCGTGACGTCACGTGCCATCACCATTGGCGCGTATCCAGCTGAGTCATGTGACTACGTATGCTTCGCGCCACTACGTCACTACCGAAACAGCCTTTTGCGTTTTTTCCTTTTTTACAGCGCTTTTCTCCTGATTAACCAATAAGAACCTGCAGCAAGATCACTGCAGTTCTATTGCTATGCACTGAAGATGATAACAGTTGTTATCGAAACGTTTGCAAGATGTCAGTTGTATCGTTTGCTTTGGCCGTAGTATTTATTATAAGGCTATTTAGCACTTCCGCTTTTCGTGTACCAAAGATTCCCCGGAATTTGTAGCTTGTTGTCAATACCCCATATTTCAATTCCAAAGATGATTTTGCATTTGTTTGGAAATTGTTTTCGCCTTTTTTGATAAAAGCTTCAGTTATGCTGGATTTGAAGTGTGGAAAATTATTTTGCTTTGTATTCGGAACACCAGAATAATCAATCCTATCTCTGCAAAAGCTATCTAGTCATGGCAACCAAATCAACAAAATGAAAATATGAACTATGGTAATCTTGCATTCATCTTAGCCCAATTCTGAAATACAATTTGTTTCAATTTGTGACTCTTCCAAAATGGAAAGTTTAGACTCTGCAATGTTTCTTTTTGAATCACTGTTGCAGACATTGTAACCGCGAAATGCCATTTCACAAGTGTCTTCTTTGGGATCAGATGAATCGCTGTTAAGTCATTTCTCGTAGGTATAATATAGCATGGATCCCCATTATTGTCGTACTACTTACTATTATCACTTTCACATTCTGAAAACCTTACTTTCCAGTAATTTTCTTGCCATAAAATGATCTTGGTTCATTTAGTGAGAAGCTACACCTTTTTCCACAAATATCTGGACATAATCAAAGAGAAATAACTGCAAAAAAGAGAAACTGCAATCCACAGACTTGCGGAATAGTATTGTTTATCCACGATTTTATGCCTAAATGACCACTGTGCAGAATTCGTCCCAGCCACAAAAACCTGCCTAAAAACTCCCAAAGCAACGATACTAAACAAAACACCACATTCTTGTTCTACAGCAGTGACTCTATATTCCTGATTTTTTCTGTTGTCCAGAACCAAAAATGATCATAAAAATCTCTAGTGAATCTCTCCTGCTAACAACCAACAGTTGACAGAATTCAAGATGGTGGATATCAAACCTGTAATCACTAAAAGGCGATAAAGCGCTTGAAACAAAAGTGGGACTCGGCCGAATTTGGGACACCGGTCATTAAGCGATAAAAATAATAGAATCTATTTAAATAAGACGTAAGGACTGATGATGCATAGTTCTACATGAAATCGATTTTGTATATAAATTCGTGATTGATTCCTTGCTTATTTCACGTTTGGAGTGATGCGCAGTGATTTGAATCGTCACAAAAAGATGTTGGAGTGATTTGAATCGTCACAAAAAGATGAACGCAGAGCCCAATCAGCTAATTCTTCTAAAGCAGGAATCTCAAACACTCCGTGAGTCACATGTGACCCCCGAGGACATTTTGTGCGGCCCATGATGCCTTTTGGGTATTTTCATACAATCAGCGTTAAAGTTCTTTCGTTTATTCACCAATTTTTAAAAGTGCTTGGCCAGCGAGTGAACAAGTTTTTTTAAACTAACGTAGAGGCAGATAGAAATTATTTCCCTATAACTCCGATACATTTCGCAAGAAATAAAATGTAAAAGCTGTTTCTTTAAAGGTTCAGGTGCTGCCACTGTTGAGTTGTGTCATAATGTGGCCCTCTGATCGCTTTATAGGGCCTAATTTGGTCCTGGAGGAATTTGTGTTTGCGACCCCTGCTCTAAAGCCTATAGAAAACCTAGAGCTGTTGATTGTAATGTACATGACCTGGTGCAATGACAAAAAAAGTTTTTGTATAACTTTGGTTTAAGTTTTTGTATAAAGTTTTATGAAGTACAGTTGTAAAATCTTGACTTGCAAACTTTAGAATGTTAATACATTGAAGTCATGTTTTGCCACTACTGTGGTTTCCCCTGAACAAGTGCCATTAACACCTTCGGAGCTGTATGATGCATATGCGTCATACTTTCATGTGTCATACGTTCAAATGCACAAAGTGTGGAACGACGCATATATGAGTCACATTCAAACACAATGCGATAACTTTTCGCGTACTTGTTTTGTTTGCAGCGAAATTTTCCACAAATGTTCTTCATATCAAGACACGCTAATCCTGAAAATTTCTTACAAATTAACATAAAAACTTTTTGAATTACGAAGTTTGGTGGCAAACCATCTTATTAGGCCTAGGCTACAAGACTTTTTCAAAAAAGTTAGGTGCGAACAGTTGTTTGGTAACGCAATAGCATTTTTTGCACTCATTTGGTTGCAGTGAAAATGTACCATAATGTTCTCCATACGAACCCGCACAAACTCTGAAAATTTCAAGTAATATTAGAAGGAACTTTTTTAGTTATGCTATTTGGTATCAAGCAACGGTTTGCTAATCTTAGGCTACAACACTTTTTAGAAAACGCTTAGGTCTTGACAGTTGTTGCGTGTATAAGAATAACTTTTTTTAGTTGTGTTGGTGCACAGAAAACTTCCATATACAACATTCATACCTATTCTCATCATCTCAGAAAATTTGAAGTAATTCTAACGTAAAGCTTCGGAGTTAGGTACCTTTGTTTCGTAACTACACATGCACGCAGGCTACAAAACTTTATCCTATTCAGCAGGGTTAAGCAGTTGTTCTGTGAAGCACCGTAACATTTTCAAAACTAAAGTTTTTGCACCCAAAATTTACAAGAATTATTTTCGAATTATGAATTTTGTCTGAAAATTTGAATCCAGTACATCAAGAACTTTGCGAGTTAATACTTGTTGAATCGAGCAACCGGACTCTTGTTCCTGAGCATCAGACTAATTGTTTGTGTGCGTGGCTGGCAACGCGCTAATTTGGGTTCAGTAGTTGTTGAGTAGGGAGCAATTACTTGTAACGTGCTTGGTCTTTTGCAACCAAATTTTAGATGAATGTTTTTTGCGTGAAAATGCCTCTTACCTGAAAATTTGAGGTCAATTGGGCGAGTACTTGAGTTATTCAATTTTGAGTATAGCTGTTGGATGAAAGCAACCTAAAAACTGTCCCGTGCCTGCTAAATAATCGCGTGGAATTCACAGCGCACCGAAGGTGTTAACACCAGACAGAAAATTACCACATTTATGCCACCTCCATAAAGCACCTTGCATTTAAAGCCCAATCTGCTACATTTCCTCCTAACTCAAATTTCCTTCGATAGTTTTATATGTAAATGAATGAACTTTCAAGAGAAAAAGGTTGTCAAATTGAAGTCGAATCTGTATGTAGACTGTTGTCTGTCCCAGAATTTACATTGCCTAAAGATAAGTCAACCAGACAGTAGTGAATGCATTTACATGCTGTTTCACTAATGTGTGAGTGGAAAGTTGCTGTGTTTTGTATTTGAGAACTTCATTCAATGTAGATTATGTTGAAATATTATCAGCATGTGTAGCATCAGTTAAAAAAACTTTTCCTCTGTACTGATGATTTGTTATATTGCACACAGTTGGCCAAAGATCTCTTGCATCCCTCAGCTGAGGAAGAACGACGAAAACATAAAAAAAAGCGGTTGGTTCAGTCTCCTAATTCATACTTCATGGATGTGAAATGTCCAGGTATGTTTTTGAAAGGTGTATGTTAGCTGATTTTCACAATGTTTCACAAGTATTTGAAAGCTCAACATGTTGTACACCAATTTAGGTGGTGTATGGTCATTTGCTGTGTTTTTTGGACCATAATGTGTGCTTACAATCCTTTAATTTTCTCAAAAGTCGAAAGTGCGCCTAGCTAATGTATGAATCTGGTTATGCTTTCTAACCTAGAACCAATTTCATGTGGTAAATGGTGCTTTTATTCAATTTTTTAATTTAGAGCTTAATATGCTGATGACATCAGGTGATGGGTTGTGTATTCAACTTTTCTAGTAGGATGTGAGTTTTGCACACAGGATATCTGCATAATATCAGAAATGTGTTTCTAATCTCGTGCATTGCTTTCTATTTTTACCACAAAACAACTTTGCTGTAAAAGCAGTATCTGACTCTTGCAAGAGACAATATATAAAAACAGCAGCAACAATTGATACTGTTACAGTTACTACCTTTTACAGATTTTCTGTAATATTTTGTAGGTTGCTACAAAATTACAACTGTCTTCAGTCATGCGCAAACAGTTGTCCTTTGTGTTGGCTGCTCGACTGTTCTGTGCCAACCTACTGGTGGAAGGGCAAGACTAACTGAAGGTAATTAAGGTTGCATGGTATTTAGGAACCTGTTAAGTCATGCGCAGGCAAATTTTGGCGCAGAAGCTATGATCAGCCATAACTCCTGAATGGATTGAGCTAGAGAGCCAGTGAAAATATCCCTGGATGCGTGGGACAGGAAGGAATCCAATCAACTTGACAAAAATATACCTTTACATCTGCAATTTTTGAGAGAAATCCATATTTGTGAAGTTAACATTAGGGTCAGACAGATATGTAAAAAATCTGTTATCCGGATAACGGATATATCCGGATATTCAACAGACGAAATGACACGTTGCTAAAGTTTTAATGACGATTAAAATATTGACTCAAATCCATTTAGCAGTCAAAATACAAATACCTGTTACTTTTGTACTTTAGGTAACTCTGTACAGTACAACGAAAAACACAAATTTGTAATGTTTATTTTTCCTTAATGTGCTCTTCATTGCTGTGAAGGTTTAGATTTATGCATCTCTTATTTCTTGTGCTTGTATACTTGTCAAGCGTAATAGAGCAGAATTTCCCAGCCCATTTTTTCATTTTGAACTTTTCTTTTATATTGCTTTTCAGTTCATAGAGGAATGTCATGACAAGAGTTCTAACATTGCTCTGTGTTTGGTAACCTGTATCCTCTAGCTAGAAACGCATGCCTCATTTGCCTGCTGGTAGCAATTTGTTAAAAGAAGTTCTGTCAACTCTGCAACAATTCTCCGAGGCTTTGACTGGATTTAAAAAAGTTGTCAATTGCGCTTTTACCTGTAGAACTGACTGCCAAAGAAAAAGAACATGTGCTTTTGTCTGTGACTCAACCTGAATCTGGTGTTTCAAATGCAAGTGGCTTCTCATAGCTTCTGTTGATCCTCCCTTGCAAGAAATATTAGTTCCACAGGTATTAATATTTCTTGCAAGGGAGGTTTAAAATTTTACAGTCCCATATCAGTTACTTTGCAACATAATAGAACAAATTTTCCCGACATTCTAGAAAATACATATACAGTAATAACAGGTTTCAAGGTCAGTGTACCACTGCCAGATAACCATGGGATGATAGGCCGCCCGTAGCTGACAACAAGGCAATTAAGAGTTGCTTAATGTCATACAAACATAAAAAAGCAGTAATAAGATTATTCCTTCATTATCCAGTTAACTGACAAAATGTTATCTTGATATCGGATAGCTGAAATTGCCTTGGTTAACCGATATCCGGATAATCCAACCCTAGTTGACATGCTAAATCTTTGGCGAAAATAAAAAAAAACATGTTCCCTGCATCCTGTTTAGCATTTCCGATCTGTTTTTTGCACTTCAACTGCTGGAATACCCAAGAACACCACGTGCTTAGAAAAAGTTGGTTCGGGCTGTTTTAGGGGAGGGAAAATAGTTGGTTACTTGCTGGGTGGCTTAAAGTGTTCTGGGACTTGTTCTGAAGCTTTACAGGGGTTGGGCAGGCTAATAGGCTAAGGAAGCTTACGGCCAAAAATAGCCCCAGACAATAGCTTGGCTACCTGGTGGATTTTTGTATTTTATTCAAGAAGAAAATTTTCCTGTTAATTTTTTGGCTTGAAATTTGATGGGATGTTGTAAGATTTTTGAGAGAAATACTTATAAACCTTTTCTGCAAGTTTGGAGGTGGTGGGTGCTGACTGGCAGAAAAGTGGTCAGCACCTCAAGATACCACCAAAATCCATGGATTTTGGACCCCCCACCAAAATAAGTATCAGCCTTTTTGATCATCATTGCAAAGGCAAGGTGTTGACAAACATTTTTTATGTGAAAAGTTCGTTTCCAACATGTTTGGTTTAGCCTCTGTAGCCTACTGAATGGATGTAACTAGGCTTTGTATCCTACGTGAAAAATGTTTTCCCCCCTGAAATGCTGTTACATGTGGGTGCGACCTACCTCAAAATGTGTGCAGCTGTCTTACGGATCTAGTGATGCCTTCAGTGACGCTCTAGCTCAATCCTTTTGGAAGTTATGGTTGATCATAGCCTTTTACGCAAAAATTGTGTGAGTGACTTACATCTTATCCATCCATCGCTGTTTACCATATGTGCAGTTTGTGGCAAGTCTCTTGCAGTACAAATGTGTGAAACCTTCTTGCACAAAATATTAATGTCAAATATTGCGTCAAGAAAGTTACAACAACCAGTGATGGGATTCGACCAGGTCGCAAGAACCTGTTCTTGAAATTTCTTTGATCCCGAGAACCGGCTGTTGGCATGGTTTGCCTTTGGAGACTGTGATAAAAGAGGACCTGTTAGTGAGTCCTGGAGTGAGAGAACCTGTTCATAAAAAAATTGAATCCCACCACTGGCAGTAACTCCTTGGTTCTTGTTACATGACTGAGTAACAAGCCCAGTCTATCTACTTGGGAGTTAGGTTAAAAAAATGGCAATCCAAACTGAATCATTGAATGGTGCAATTAGGGAAACTCCTATTTCTGCCATGACATATTTAAATATGCAATGTTTCAACCCCTTATATTTTTGCAGGTTAGATTACTATAGTATCAAATGATTGGATAATTGCGTTTAGCTTATGTAAGATTTTCCCAGTAACTTTGGCTTACATTGGATTAACTATGTTAACACTTTCATGTCCGGTCTAAATGAAGCGGTTTGTGCCAAAACAACTGGATGGCATGTGGCTTTGTGCGGGTTTACTCTGGTGCCAAAATCGGTAGAGAGCTGTTCAAAGGCTCAAAAGATGCAACAAGTCTTCTAGTCTGCACTAGAAAAAAAATTTTTTGTTTGAGGGCTGCAGATTTTTTGTGAGCGACGTCAGAAGACTTTTAGACCACCTTGGCCCACTTCACCTGGCCCTGAGCCCAAACCATTAGATGGTAGTAGTTCGCTGAAGTTCTTTGGAAACTAGGCTACAATCCGAGTCTTTTGATACTTTGAATGACCTGCTGGGGTTTCGGGTTCAAAAGTTATGATCTAAAAAAACAAAAATGTTTGACTGATTACTTATTAGATGATTAATTAATTTGTTTATTTTAGATCATAACTTTTAAACCAGAAACGCTAGAAAGTTGATCAAAGGCTGAAAAGACTCGGACTCGAGCCTAGTTTCCAATGAAAACTTCAGCGAAACACTTTGGCCTGGTGGTTTGGCCCTAACGCAAAAGTTTAAAACGCAAAAGTTAAGGCAAAAGTTTGAAACTCAATCACTGGCACAACAACATGAAAGGTTCGGCTCGGCATTTACCAAAACACCACCTAGTCTAGAGGTTTGAGCCAGGGGGAGGGCAAACTTTGCTGTAGAGGGCCCATTAGCCACCGTTTGCCAATGCAATAATTAGTTTCCAAAAGTTCACATACATTACACATATATGGGCTTTAGTCTTCACATGTTTGCGTCACATATGTTGGCGTAAGTCTTCATGCACACCTGGTTTGTGGTGAATTGCACATTCAACGACATGCTAACTGAGAGGTTGCAACAAAGGATACTCGAATAACATAAAAATGGTTATTTATAGCATAGTATGAAGCAGATGTTACATTATAGACAAACAACACAGGCATAGGAGTTGAGTTGATTTTATTTGGCGATAATTAATATTCAGCTAGAAAAAACACAAATCAGTGCAAGGACGCCAGGGCATTGAAGGAACCGGAAGGTTGTAGAGTCAATGCCCCTCAGCAGTTAAATTAGCTTTGTTACTGTCCGGTTTCAACTCGTGGTGGTGCATATATGTGGGAAGGAGCTGCTAGATGATCAACGCAGTTGCGCAGGGGGTGCTGGGTCGCAACCGGTCTTGGTGGATGGGTTGCTCAGATCCGCAAGGACCTGGGCGTGGTAGAGGAAGTATAAACCCAGCTAAAATGAAACTCTGCCCGGGTTGTCACAACCCTTGCGCATCTAGCAAGCTCTACAAATTGTTTGCAGTGTTTTTTGCATTTGGATGATGGTTGATTTGGTACTCTTGGGATCCAATTTGTAGAGGTGTTGCCTTCGAATTTCTTTGTTTGCCAGAAATGATATGTGGGAATACTGGGAAAGACGTGCTGTTCCTGCAAAACAAGAAAACCAAAACACAAAAATACACAAACGAAACAATCAAAACCTAGATAAGCAGACACAACCTAGTTGTGTTAATAATGAGGGTATGTACAATAGGGTTAAAAGTACGGAATAAAGATTGCTATGGGAGGAGTTCACAGAAATTTTTCCATTGACCAGCAAAGTCGACATTTTGCTTGCCAATTTCAGGCTGCTGATGATACAATGTGAATGGGTGTTCACAGAGCTTAACATAACGCTTTACCCTTTCTACGCCGCAAAGAAAATGACCCATGTTGCAGCAACAGTCCAAAAAATGCGCTTCGTTGGCAGCAAGGTTTCTTTTCACATCATATAAAAGTACGTGACTTACTGCAGTTAGCAGTCACTGTCTCTCTGCATTACCTGCCACAGATGTCTTTAACAGTCACATGTGGCTAAACGCCTACTACCGCAACTTGAAGTGAGCCTATGTTACTGTTACACAATGAACGCCAATTTTCGCAACCTGCCTCTGCAGGCAATGTAGCGGACATGAGTGAACTGCAAGGTCAAAATTGCATGACACCACAACAGTGAACCCGGCTCTTGCACATTGTGAGTATGATATTGGAAAATAAAACTGTCATTGCAAGAATTAAGTCAATTAAGCTGCTGACTTCAGGTTTTCTGGAAGTGTTTGGTTCATAGCACCAATTTGCAGGTAGTGGCAAGTTCCCATTTTGTCCCCCTTGCGGACACCCATGAGCACAGGCAATGCCAAACACTGATACAGCGCACCAGCTATACCTACTTTGACTTATCATCAAATAGTAATCTGGCAGTGGGAAGCAATGAAGACATTTTAACATCGGGTTCTGAAGTAAATGGCTAAAAATATCAGATGGGAATGCTCAGTGGCAAAAGCATGCAAATTGTTTTGATCGAGGTATCAAATGTTTTTGTGATATATTTTTAGGATGAGGCAGACAACCGTTTGTATTCATTCAATTTAAAGCACGATTTGACGGTTGGCAAAATTAGAAAATCAATTAAATTACGTATTTTGCTTGCGCATATCCTCAACATGGCGGGAGTGAAGGAGTACTGCAACTACATACTGACTACTTGTTCAAGGTATTAATTGAAACTGTGCAACCGCGTTAAACGTACTAGCCATAAATGAAACCGAAACCACATGTGTTTTTCTTCAACCACATGTGTTTTTTATTTGGGTTGACGCACAAACTGAACATCGCCGTGGACATTAATTGTCGAAATTCAGATCACAAAATTGCTGACCTAGAACATCTCCGCAACATTCTTAGCATTAGATATTTCCTAGGTTAATACATGTGGCCTTTCAAATTATGCTATTTTTTGACGAAATATTCAATAAATTTGCAGCAGCAAAGGCAAGAAAACCTTGTCTTTGAAGTTAGATAATTACTAGTAAAGCATTAGAGGCTTTTTCAGGTAAATTGTTAGTAGGAGTGATGGAAGCAGCAAAAAAATCCGTTGGCTCCCTGGACTCTGCAGTAGAACTTAAAATTGATGTTGTGATTTCTCTTTACGTTTTTGAGCACCAGATTTCATATTTACTCCAACTTCGTATATTTCTGTTGCACACATGATCTGTAGTACATAATCAACATTACAAAGATCACTAGGTAAAGAGACGGGATACACACATTTTTTATTGATAACGTTAGTGCCAAACTGCCATGTAGAGCATTCTAAATACTTAGAAAAAGTTGAGAAATGATAATGAATGCGGATGTGGGTGTTTTATCAGACGACTCCTGACAGTAATTGCATATTGCTTAATTAACCAGCGGTTCCAAAACTTTTTCGAGCGTGACCTAAATCTGAGTTTGAACATCTTGCGACCCAAGCCTCAAACAGCGTATGTTAACATGATAAAAATGTTGATTGCATGGATAATTTTTGGCAGTAGGTTACTCGTTCGTTTTCAATGTCAGCGTTCTACTCTTTTCTCAAGTGCCTAAGCTACACTGCAAACAGACACAGACATGTTTGAAAAATTTCAACTCAGGTTTTGGTTTTTAAACGTCTCGACGCAACCAGTATTCTGAGTGACCCTTTGCGAAATCGAAACTTGTTTGTTTGGATCGCGACCAATACTATCGGCTTAATCGCATACTTCACGTCAAGGCGGTGTAAAGTGCGCTGCGCAGACGAAAGCCGCGGCACCCGCTGGGATGGCCAGAAAAACGAAGTTATCACCTTCAGCCGAGATGCTAAAATCAACACCGCTGGTTCAACATCCAGCAGTGAATTGCATACAGCTTTGTTGTTTAACTTTGAAAAAACTTTCTCAGTATTCGAATATCGAAGTCACTGCCTAATCTCAAGGAAATGTACATGACAACTTTCAGAAAAACTTATTCACAACTCCATCACACAGTCCAAAGCAAGTAGAAGTATAATGGCGGCAATGTTCCGCAACTACCGGCGATTATTACATCACACACAGTATGCACGTTCAAGATGATGTATTGTACAATGCACGCCGCTGCACTGCAACAACTTTGAATTTACGATTCGTTTGATTGTTGGTTTGCTACGCACTGCACTATTTCAGTACAGTAGAATTTGCCTGATTCGTCACCTCAAGAGAATTAGAAAAAAGTGACGAATTAGGCGAGCTCTAATGTATTTGAAATGTCAAGAACAACGCATCTCCAAAAATTGAAAGAGCACTTTCATATTGTGCAGTTCATTAAATCTGTGAGGGGGGCTTATTTTTTACGTTACGCTTGCCAGGGGTCGTCGCGCACCCCTGCCCCCCCGTCAGTGATGCCACTGCACCTAGTGTTCAAGATTATTTACAACACTGCGAATATTCAGATATCAGTGGTGGCCAACAGCGCGATCGACCGGTCGATCGCTGAGTCTTAGTTGGTCGATCGAGCCTGATTTTGCATTGAAATGACAAGATACCTAAAAAGAACATTTTCAATTAATATTTCTTTTTATTTGCATTTTGTGATGACCGGTCGATCGCGAGTTGCCAAGAATTTTCACGGCGATCCCGGTCGAAGACAAGTTAGCCACACCTGAGATATTATTGGTAGGAACTTGTTCTTGTAAGGTGCTAAACCCCTCTTGTCTGCGAATGTGACAGAGTTATAAGAGGAAAAACCCATATTTGTAAAAAACGTGCAAAAAACAACAAATCGCTAGTAATTCGACCGACATTCGACTCTGCGTTTCAACTGCGCAGGATTGTAACTGCGTTGCATACAGGAACGTTCTGTAACTTTTTTTCACGTTCTGTAACTGTTTTTCAGGGTGCTCATTCAGGCGAAAACAGCACTGATGTTGCGAAAAGCTTTCAACTTCTTCCTTTGTGCGACAGTGCCAACCGCTGCAGCAGTTCTTCGTGTACAGAAGTTGTGTGCCGTGTACGAGCTCTATGCTTAATGTTTCAGACGCTTCATGCGATGATTGAGTCGTTGTGTTCTTTTAATTGCTTAACACTAACTTGCGTGAAGCTGCGTTGCTGTCGTTGGAATGCGCAATAAAGGTTGAAATTGACCGCAATTCAAATATGTATAAGGCTAATTAAATCACAGACGCCCAACCCTGATCCAGCTTCCACTTTTAAACAGCCAGCATCCCTACGTCTACCAGCATAGGCGTACGGGAAGGCATTTTACTGGGGGGGCGGAAAAAATTTGCCCTGAAAATAACAATTTGCCCTAAAAATAAACAGTATGCCCCGGAGCTAATTTTTTATTTTAATCTGAATTGGGCCTGAAACCCCTTGTAAAGCTGTTCTATATAGTTGAATTCGTTTATAACCGCTTCGTATGTAACGTCAATT
>Ga0210059_1013471_pt1 | contig 12229 bp, 7 predicted proteins | sample Ectturendosymbi2_FD_188042 | JGI IMG/M metagenome (GOLD analysis project Ga0210059, IMG submission 188042) | Ecteinascidia turbinata endosymbiont from Florida, USA - Sample 2 (SPAdes) (version 2) | ecosystem: Host-associated > Tunicates > Ascidians > Unclassified | place: Key West, Florida...
GGTAATCTACCAAATTTCAATAACGAAAAAATTACAAAATTGTTTCAGATACTTTTTATTGTTTGTTACCATTTCCTGCATTTTTTTCTTTCTAGGTTTTTCAACGACGATTTTCTGGTCAAGTGAGTTTTAACAGAGCTTGGAACGAGTACAAACGCGGATTTGGAAATTTATCCACTGAATTTTGGATTGGTAAGTCAATTAAATTAAATTGAAATTCAAGTTCTTCTGTTCAAACAATATTGATAGTGATTATTTAACCTTTAAACTCGAGAAAAACCCACACCACCTCTGCACAAGCACTGACACGAAAATTTGTTTCGTTGAATGCCATTGCTCACCGTTTCGTATGATGACGTATTTCTGTTCCTTAAACTCCAATCACGTGTTTCAGGTCTTGAGAAACTTCACAACATCACTGGAAACAAGCAATGCAAACTTCGCATTGAACTCACAGCTTATGATAACGGTTCTGCTTGGGCGGAATACAAGTGGGTATAGAAATTGCATGTTGGCTACTTTCAGTAATTTCGCTCACTTTACTTTGTTGAACAGTAGAAATTATTTCACTCTGCGTGTTTTGTGACTTGATGTAACATCTTCAAAAAACGTTTATGGGCAGGGTTCCCAGATTGGCCCTTTTAGAGCAAATTTCAGAAATCTGGGCATGTCTCAAGTTGGTTGGGGTTAAAAAACTTCGGCTTACACCGAAAAAGTTTCCTCTGAAGAAAAATAGTGCTATTCCTTTTTTTCGGCAACGTCTTTGCAAAATTTTGTGATAAACGCTATATTACACCGACGCTCACCTTCTTGTGCAGCTAAAGTTTGATGGATACGAGGTTGGAAATAATATTTTTGCGTAATCGCTGGAAATTCGTGCACTGCCAACCAGATGTGGCTTGAATCAAAGTTTGTTTTTTTCTGGCCTTTAAATAAACAATTTCGTCCTTTTCTTGCCATTTTAGCATGGCTTGGATTTTAATTGAATTTTTATCTGGCAACCCTGTTTATGTGCAAGTAAATGTTCTTCGAACAAGATACGACCGGTATCAAACTAGAGCAAAACCATAGTTCCTTCAAGAAAACTATTGGTTTAAAGATATGATTTATTGGTTTAAACGATATTACACAATAGACGTAAACTTAAAAAGCATAGCTAGCTTTTCGTTGTTCTCGCCTAGTTCTGTTTCTTTTTTTTGGTGAAAAGAAACAAAATATTGGCCCTTGAGGTTAGGGCCCAAGTCATGATAAAAAGAGGCCAAAAAGACCAAAACCCATCCCACTTTTGACTCGATCCACGAAAAACTGACATCCAAAGCTATTCAATTTTTTTCCAAATTTTTTGTTTTAATCTACAAGATTGTCCGCAAGTTTAAAGGATTTGAACAGCTCTCTAGCTCAATCTGCTGGTGAGCTGTGACTTGCTCAACTTGTGCAACTCCAGATACTTAAAGGCTTTTAATTGATTTGTGTCCTCCATTTTTACATTACGCACTTTCTGAGGAGAACCGTTGCTGCAAACCAATCTGACGTAGCGACAAATTTCGTTTGTGACGTGAATCCTACGTACGCAAACGTTTTCCAATGAACAAGGAAGGCACTTGAATGCAAAAGGTGTACAATTCCATAATGTGTGTTTTAAACAAAGCAAATAACTTTACTGACGTTTATTGTGGAATGAATCTGACGTATGCAAACGTTTTTCAATGAACAAGGAATGCACTCGAATGCAAAAGGAGTACAATTCCATAATGTGTGTTTCAAACAAACTCAATAAGATTACTGACGCTTGTTGTGGGATTAGAAATGCGTCAGCAAAGATGATGAAGAAATAATTTGTTAAACAGAACCTTCAGTATTGCGAGCGAATCCGACTCGTTCCGCATAAATTTTTCCCAATACAGTGGAACTGCGGGAGACGCGATGGGCCATGGCTATGCCGTCTACAACCTCAACAACCAACCTTTCTCAACTGTAGATCGGGACAATGACGGGTAATGTACTACGAAGATTCACACTTCACGTTTTGAAATGAATTTTCGACAGAGAAAAAATATTTAATTGTACCAAGCATTATGGTCTTCATATGAACGAGTATTGAAAAATGATAAACAACTTCATCAAAGAACTTGGAAAAAAGCAAAATATTTGATTGAATCGAATCGAAACAAACTACTCACACTTTTTATTAACCTTGAAGCAATGAAGATGTAATTTTGTCAATAAACTGCAACAAGGACAAAAAGCCCAGTTAGATCATGGTGGATTAGAAAGCAAAGTAGTTTGTAAAATAAGAAGTTTTGCTTTTGAAGAACAGATCACAAACGATTCGTTCAAGTGTTTTCCAAATTGATTTGTTGCTTCACTTAACGTGACTTGTCAATGTTTCATTATTGTTGTTCAACTCTTTTGTTAATTTTAGAAATCGGAATGGCAACTGCGCTGTCTATCGCAATGGTGGTGGTTGGTGGTACAACTGGTGTTCTTATGGTCAACTGAATTCCCGATGGGGAGAAGGTCTGTCATGGGGAGGGAACATGTGGTACACGTGGAAACAATGGAGAAGTTTGAAATCAAGCATGATGATGGTGCGATGCACTGTGTGATTATTAGATCACTGTTCATGGCACTGTGCTCAGAATGTGTAAATACAATCGATGGAACAACTGTCCTTCCCGTTAAATAAATTTGTTTTGTTCAAAGATTATGTAGAACACGTGTTCCACGAAATGTTACGTATTTAAATCCTTTGCACTTAAACACTTTTCAACAAAACATTCGCCCATAGCGACGCTTTTTGTCGATCACCAATCAGAACGTCTGAAGTCGCATCGTCGCCCGTTTCGAATATTCAAACATGACACTAACTTGTTTTGCCCCCTGAAACCCCCCACCAACCGCCGAATCGTTCAAATTATAAAAAAGAAACCACCAACAGCCTCCGCTCGAGGAGTGGAACCAGTCGACGAACGCTGACTGCGACACCAAGAGAAATTGCATGAACGTGCACGTTTGTCTTCTTTCAGTTATTCGGCGCGATTCTTAACCCTTCTAAAAAATTTGGCCAGGTAAAGGAAAATGGTGTCATGAGCCTGAAATTAACTAAAGTTCGTGGTCCCACTTGCCACTTGTGCATTGAAAAAGTATTTGCGAAACAAAAGCCTTCTTTTAATCTTAGTGGGCGTTTTAAGTTTTTGCCGCCCGAGCGAATAAAATAATTGTACAGTGAGAAACTGTTAACTGGCTCTGATTGATGCGTTGACTTTAGTCTGATAGTTCATTCTCTCATGTCGTCAATTCAGCTGTTAGGTCGCAGTGTGGCACGACTTTAGCCTGGGTTTTTCATGCACCAATGCCACATTGAGGACAGGTGCTAACTTCAGAGTTGTAAACGGGCCTCATTTTAAGCCCGAACACGGCCGAACCCGAAATATATTTTTGTCTAAACTATCCAGAATAGCGCTATAGGCATGAAAAGCCGGTTTATAGGCCATCGTTTCTTAAAACAAACCAAGAATCGCGTAAGTGATTGGTCTTTTCGAAGCAACGCGTGCTAATTTCCTCACCGCTGTCACCTTCTCAAAAAGAGTGTGAGACTAATCCGAGCAGATAACAACCGAACGCAGCTGTGTTTGCAAGCAGATTCAGCTGAAGAAAATCGCCATCACTTCACTCACAAAAGTCACCGCGTTAAGCACAACAAATGTACTTCACGGAAGAAAAAATTGTTACTCTTAGTGTTATTAAAAAATTTTGTGTGCTGGCATGCAATCGGCCCGAAACATTTTGACAAACTTACGCCCGGCCCGACTTATTATCAGGGACGCCAGAACGTGGGTGCATTACGGGGGAACTGCCCCCTGCCCTTTGAAAGGGGTGCAACGGGGGCACAAGTGTCCTTCACATAACAGTACGGTAAGTAATTCTATGATTGATCAAGATCGACTTGAAACAAATTTATTGCAGCTATTCGCGCACACCTAAGTTTCAGAATGGTTTTCTATAATTTTTGTTATTTGTTTTGAGGTCAGCACTGTTGCTAAACATGTAAATGCGAAAAGATTGACTATTATGGGTGCGCTTTTGCACTGAACCCAAGCAAACAGTTTTGAACTCGTGGTAAACAGTTTTGAACTCGACAAATATTTGTATTTTTTGGCAATATTATGACAACAAAGTGATTCCTTTAATTAATTGCCGTGCAAACGCATTGTAAATGTTTAAAAAAAAATTCAAGCACAGGGTTGAAGATGTGTACATTAAAGTTGGCGCTTAAGAGAGGTAATTTACGATAGAAAGTGCTGTTTACAGACACACAACATTAAGCACCATTTGAAACAAACAAAAACAACAAACAAATCAGTAACAAGTGCCAATGAAACAGGAAACTTGGCACATTTTTATGACAATCAAGCAATCGTCTTCAATACGCGCCAATAAGCTGGGCAAACTTCAAGAAAAGAGTCATCTTCATCACGTTTTGTACAGTTTTTTAAACATTAGACAGACAATGTTGGGTTAGAAAGAAGACGTGCCTGTTCATCTGGAAGGCTGGACTTGATTCCTGGTCAGTGTAGACATGAAAACGATTATTGCAGCTCTAACAGTCTCAAGCTCACGATCAGTGGTTGGGTGCAAAGAAAAGCTTCACGCGCGACGTTGCCACTGATTTCACCGCTGCTTCACTTTTGCCAGTAGTTGCTGTGTGGCAATGGCGCAAAGTAAGAGGAAATGTGTGTTTGTTGCTAAATTTCATACCAGTTCTTTGAGCCAGTACAATGATGTCTTTATGTTGGCGGTGAAACATGATTGAAAAGCCTTCGCCACCGTGAAATCACGAGCAGGGAATTTTCATCAACATTTTGGAATCAAGGTAAAAATATGACCTGGCCGAAAATTAATAAATATTTTAGCGATGGATAAATATTTTAGCGATGGATAAGTAAGAAAAATGTGCTTCTAATTAAAAGTTACTGATGAATTGGATTGATGCAGTAAAGCAATATTAAAAAATCAATTGCTTATTGGGGATATCGGTTGAAATGAAATTCAGTCCGAGAGACTCCATTACTGACACATTTTTTTTTTGACCTTTTCTGAATATTAGGTATTTGGCCAAAAAGTAGCAACAGCTTGCGATAGAAGGCTTGATACGGAGAGGTCAAATACGTGACCTGCACAAAGCATTAATTCCAAAACAGTAGTTTGCAACATGTGGTGTATGTACCACAAAATAATAAGTATGCAATTATTAACATTTCATAAAACCGCAGATGAACCTAACCTACAGGGAAATAGTAATGTTTAGAAAAGTAAGAGACAAAAAAATTATGGCGTCACTTTTCATTTGTCCAATTCCTAAGGACTAGCACCGGTAAATGAAAAACTGTTAGCCAATAAAATGAGTGGCACTACCTAGTTGTAAAAATTATCCTACAGCGACACTTTTTAAAAATTTTTAATGTTTTCTAAGGTTTACTTGTAAAAAGAGGTGTTCATCATTCTAGCAGCATAATTATCGACACACATGCCTTTTTAATTATAAACATTCAAAATTTCGTTTTCACGTCGAAACTCAAAAACCTGTAATGGGTACGTATGTCTGGTGAAAATGTTCAAGAAAAGAAGTTTCGTTTTACTCGCTTTGGAATGCCACGAGTGATCTGCGGCGCTCTTCTCCGCTTGCTCTGCGCAGTGGGTCACGTGGCTACCTTCGCAGTGAATGCTGCACTGGTGGCAGGTCAATGAAATGTATGAACACTAAAATGACTGAAAGATTGTCGGATAAAGACGTTCTGCCATTTTGTCTTGCTAAAAAAATGTTGATCAGCACTTTGATCTTTCGCAGTTATGGCGATGCTGTAAGTTTTTTTTGAGTCCGAATATTTGGTAATTGTGTTGTTCTTAAAAATGCACTTACAAACCTTCTGCCTAAGGACATGATGAAAGACACTTATGAATCTACCATCTTCCGCCCTGCCTAGTCTTGGAATATATTATTTGTGAATGCGAAATATAGGAAAGGCATTCAAATTTTTTAATTTTAACCAATCAAGGTAAACATGTTGGAGTATTTTTAGCACAGCAATAGCGTAGTCAAATGTGGTACATTGTTCAGAATAAGCTGTTTTTAACCTTTTGATTTTCTGCCCAAATATTTCTTTCTCTACCGCTACTGTTGACGAAGAAACATAATTTGCACGTGGTTTCTAATACAGCATCTATCAATCATAGGTTTAACTACCAAACTTCTTTTCACATTTGAACATGCGATTGTCTGTAAGCAGTGTAATGAAAAGTTTGGGATGTAATGAAAAGTTTGATATGTGTTGTTTCAAACATTTATTATTACACTCAGTGTATATTAAACTGTCCGCCAAGCAGATTGCTAAAAGCGATAAAATCTCGGCATGAGCTGTTTCAGAGACGAAGACTCAGGTCACACACTATGTTTTTGCACCTAAAGTTTCTGTCTAAGATTTGCAACAACAACAACAAAATCACTGGAATTACCCGAATACTGACAGCCCAGTGATTTGTACAAACCTAACCAGACCGTCGAGTTGGGCTTTTCCAGAAAGGTCAAATCAGCAGTTTTTATTTAAATATTCGCCAGTTTGCACCATCTGGTGTTCGATTGCAGTCAGGTCAACAAAGTCAACTGATGAGGATTTGTTGCTCTGTTGCAAGCCAAAGGAATCTGACGAGCATGCTGCTGAAATTGTTTGCCGAACGACAAGAGTTCAAGGGATGCAATGTGGATGCTTGAAACAAGTGTTGAACAATCGCTTTTTCGCAGTCTTAACAACAATTTGCTAACGATTGTTCATTGAAGCCAAACACGGAATTGTATGTCACCGCAGGTTGAACAGTAGCTATGGACGATTGCAAACAGACAGTACAATCGTTGATGACTTAAAACAGTTGACGACTTGTAACAAGATTTGTACGTCTCCGCCGTTGTTTAGTTGATTTCGTTTCATCGTTTTCTGTAATGCTTGATTGGCAAAAAGTGGTTGTACGCAGACAGGAAAGATTGAATCATACCAAGGTTGAAATGCTTCGTTTAACTTTTGGATCGCACTTCAGTTATGTCGCGTGCGTCGCATGATTGATTTTGAAATCCAATCAAAAATTGCAAAGTCCGATGCAAAGTAATAATTGCACATTTCCTGTAAGCACACACGCGCCAGTGAGAAACGTTCGAGCAGAAAACAAGTGTCGGGCGTTTGATCAAAACTACAGATTCGCAGCAATGCCACGAGGGACTTTAGTTTTGCAGAATGCCTTGGGTGACCTTTGCAAATAATGCATCATGGTAAAACAGAAGAATGAACAAAGTGCAGATCTATCGTAACGCGACATGCAGCAGCTGACCTAAACTTTGGTGGGGCTGAACTCAGAAAAAACTTTGCTGCTACAACAAACACGCGAGAAAAAAGGGTGTGGTATTATGTGCATTAAAGTAATAAGTAAGCACACGAATGAATCAAATCCCATTTGTTTGTCACCAGAAACAAACCAACATGAACTTTGATCCTGGCAATAAACTGTACTTGTGACGTCACAGAGTTTTCTCCGCGCATTCAACCGTAAAGGATAAGAAAGGATAAGGAAGGGTTGCGTTGATGAGCTGGCCAGTGGCCACTCAGACCGAGGCCACCGCGACAGACAGGCGGCCTTGCTTCAACTCATGGACGTGGTCATGCGTGAGCAGCGGCTTCTCCTTTATCATGATGTAAAAGCCTGAATTGTCAGAGACAAGTGTTTTGAGATTAACATCCTTTTCACAGAGGCTGATGATATGTTTAATCGCAATGTCACATTTTTCGTGACCGAACTATCGCATTTGTTTGATTAATCGCCGAACACAAAGCAGTGACGAGCAAACGCTGTTTCATACGATTTTCCAACAGCAACTCACTACTCAACATAATCACAACAAGCTCGGGTAAGAAGTGTTTCAGTCTCTGCATGTTTGCTTCAATCACCTGCACAGTCTTCTGTCTTTCGATCATATGTTCACCGTGCGATTGATATGGTTGGTGCAGATGGAGATGGCGTCGTTCAGGTAAGTATGACGACGTATACACTGGCTGAAGCTGACAGGCATGAGCGTCGGAAAGGGTTAGGAGGGAACTTGCACTCCCTGAATTTTGAAGTTTGATATTTTCTTAGAACGAATTCAATTCAAGCATGTTTTGAAAATTTTCATATTAGTTCCGAGTTGGTCGAAGGGGATTTCCCTACTGTTGGCCTGCCTTTGAATAAACCATTTTGGTTACTCCCTGGAAAACCTTTTTTACCCCCTTGCAAAAATTTCTTCCGAAGCCCGTGTTGACAAGCCAGAAAAAAATGTTCTTTCAGAGCCACACATTGCAAACATTTCACGCTGTTCTTGCAATCGTCACAAATGCAAAACAATTGGAACAATTTCATTTCAGTAAGAGCTGAGGTCGATTCACTGACATCAAAACATGAACGCTTTTTGTGAACATAGAAACTGACTTTATGCTGTGAAAGAGCTTTTTGTGAAGAATATTGTTGTTGCAGGGATAAAATTTCCTTCCTTCGGGAAAAAAACAGGAAAATTGCAGTTTAATTCTGATACTTTCAAACAATTTAAGCAAAACCAACCGAGAATCGAAATCAGGGCAATCGTTTATTTTCAACTGCATCAGTTTTGACCAACCGCCTTTGCCTTAAAACAAAGGTTTCTGACCGCACCATAGATAGGCCAATAGTTCCCAACCCTTTACGTTTTCAGTGATGAAATTTGTTATGGGATTTGATGAGATTTCGTATTTAGTGGCTTATGGAAATGTGCGTTGGCTGGCGGACCTTTTCAAATGTATTGTAATGGGCATTGCAAGAACATGTTGACATCCTATTGACTGTTACTAAGTAAACATATTGAATCCAACACAGTTGCAGTTAAGTTTTGTGCGACACTGCAAAACGATTTGCGATTTCAAAGGATGTGACAAATTTTGAAATCAGATTCTGAACAAACCGTTTGAACGGAATGCCAGAGAGAGATTAATATCCAAGCTATCTTCTCACACAACGCCATTTCATATCTCACAGCACTGATGGCACTAAAGAAAGAAGCAAGAATTTCACAGAAGCTTCGAGTTTATGACCTTCACTTCGATCGTTTGCATCTTCTGTTAGTTTTAATTGCAGGTTTATGATTGACCTCATGATTGTAACGTAATTTCCGATGCGCTTTGCCTGACGAGGGCAAGTTGAAAAACAACTTGATGAACAAAGCATGACCAAAAAAACGAATTAATGCTTTAGCTGGGTCAAATAGCTCAATGAAACGAAAGAATTGCAATGTGTCACATTTTGCGGCGATTTTGCCCAACTAGACCAGCGTGGTCCAACTACTTTTTACCTACGGGCCATTTTGCAAAGACGTGACAACTCACGGGACACTTCCAACAAAATGATGTACGAAACAACAGATTCACAAGACTTGAAATTGAAAAGAGAATATGGGTGAGTTCAGTGGATGTGCCATTGAAATTATTACACAATAGCAATAAACATTTTAGTACAAATCTCTATCAGTGCAATGCCTGTGGTCAGGCCCGTAGACACGGGGGTGCATTCGGGGGCAGTGCCCCCCAAAATTTCTTTTGTGTCCTCCCAAATAATGTTGCGCCCAGAAATTTTGTTTTAAACATATAGTAAAAGCAAAAATCTTTCCCCCTAAAAATGTAATGTGCCCATAGGCGGATCCAGGGGGGGCTAAGGGGGCTGAAGCCCCCCTGAAATTTTTTCAGATACTTTCTTTGATTGATGGTTCCCGAAGCAGAAACGTCCATTGGGGTGTTTTTTGTATAGCCTTTAAATGAACTATATCTTGCCCAGTGATAGGGACGAAAATATTCAATGCAAAGCTTATATTGCTGAATTTGGACAGTCAAATGTCTTTATTTCACTATAAATGGAACTTCTAATAAACAAGTTTTTATATAAAAAATATGGTCCCAATGTTATATAAATACGTAATTGTTTACATAAAGTATTTACATTACATGTACTTTATACAAACCGCACATACATAAGCGCAGTCAGAGGGCCATGGCCCTCCAAATATTTAGAATATCTAGTCATCTTGTGCTTTAAGAGGCAGTATTTCAAACAATATACTGTTGCTCGCCTAAAATTAAACATTTTGACCCACCCAAAATTTTGGTCTGGCCATGCCACTGCGCACGCAAATGTTTAAACTCTTATTTCATTTGGGTAAGATTGGGATTCTTGTGGACAAAAGATGAATAATAATCAGCAGTCTCAGAACCGTTCCTAGAAAGTTTTAAATAGGGGTACTTCGTGTTTGTGCGTGGGGGGGGCTTGACATTCTAAAAATTGACAAAAACTCTACTGATTTATCGTGTTTCATGTTTCCATTTGGGGGCTTGCAGCTTTGTCTGGGGGGACTAAGCCCCATCCAAGCCTCCCCACGACGACGGGACTGAGCAGACTGTGGACAAAAGTCGAATAAGCTGCAGATCATACTATTTTTACCTACAAACTTTTATGAATGAGTGCAGCTCATGTTACTACTGTATTTAAGCGAAGGCATTAAAATTACGCTACAACGAACTTACAATGCAGTTAACTACAGGCTAGGTCAGAGCGCTCAGTGACGGCGTAAACTCCAAAACAGCAAACTTAACCGTAAAACGTAATCTACATGTCAGGTAGGCTAAAAATGAAGCGCATTAGATTAGCTGTAGCCTGCTAAAGATGACTGCTGATTAGCGTCAGAACTGCCAGCAGGGTTGTAGTGGGGTGTGAACGGCGTTCCCATTCCCACATCTTTTTGCACTAGTAACGTTACTTGAAGATTTAGATTTTTTGTTTCAGTTTCTGCGTGCAGCGCCTGGAGCAGCATAAATGAATAAATGACAAGTTATCTGGTGTATAGGACCGTAGCACAAAAGTGAAACAGGAAGATCCAGTGTGGAAATTCTTGTAGGCGAATCAGTCTTCCTTTGTGTTTGGTGTGGAAACGTCGTGCCCACACCTCTTTTTTTCGCAATACACCCCTGCCTGCCAGCAGCAATTGTTGGGCAAAAACTCAGCACGAAATCAGATGCTTTTTTATCCACCAACATTCTGCTGTCTCTAATAATTTTTTTCGAACTACTGTACAGCAGTTTTACAATTGCGTTACCGCGATATAGTCGCGTTTCGTAGAAAAAAATTGAATGTATGAGAATTTGGTCATTGTCATTGACTCACTGCAAACTTCACGTTTCCAAATATTGTCTGATAATTTTCAATGCCCTTGTGGTGCAATAAACACCTTCCAGGGCAAAGTGCCAGCATAATTATTGCTTTCGAGTTTTTTGGTATGTTTGTCTCTACGCGTACCCCAAACGTGTTTTTTTGGCGAGAAGGAAAGTTGTGCTTGTTTTCGACATAATATACCTTTTATCGACCTTCAAGTTATTTTCTATGGTCAAATGACTTCGATAATCAACAGCATTTGTTTTACATAGTTGATAGTTTGTCACTGATGAGCAGGTATTTTGTAAATAAATTTTGTCATTTTGGCTAGACAATCGTGGTGTGCAGGGGCGTAACGAGGTTAGATGGCGGCTGGGGAGAGAAACAAGTTTGGCGCCCCCATGTTCGAACTTGAGGTTTTTCGGAAACAAATGTACTGTTTTGAAAAAAGTGCTTATGACATTGTTGTGACTTTTTGGGCCCTGCAATTATTCGGCGCCCGGGGAATTTCGCCCCTTGCTCCTCTCGTTACGTCTCCGCCGTTATTCAATAAGAATCAGAAAATTTTCCGAAAATAAACAAATTTTCAAGTGCGATCGTCATGAACTTCTATTCTGTGAACATCTGCAATTTTCGAATACAATAGCCTACCGCATGGATCTTGCGCAGACTGTCAACAAAGGTTACTGGTGGCATTTCAAGTTTCTTCGTGTAGTTTTTGTGTCACTTCAAATCCTGTCCCACGCGTTTTTTCGACGTGGACCTGTTTTTTTGCTAATAATGAAACTTTTCCGACATTGAACAAGTTACTTTTTCGAGGTTAGATAAGTTTGAGAATAATTTCTGAATTTTTTGAAGACCGCTTCTATTCCGGAAACGTCCCGGTAAGCCTTTGTTAAAAAACGTTACCTGAGCAGTTGGGTGTTCACTGCCATGCAGTCACTACACATCCGGTAGAACTCGACCTTGAGCCCCCCCCCCC
>Ga0210059_1013472_pt1 | contig 12229 bp, 5 predicted proteins | sample Ectturendosymbi2_FD_188042 | JGI IMG/M metagenome (GOLD analysis project Ga0210059, IMG submission 188042) | Ecteinascidia turbinata endosymbiont from Florida, USA - Sample 2 (SPAdes) (version 2) | ecosystem: Host-associated > Tunicates > Ascidians > Unclassified | place: Key West, Florida...
GTCTAATCCATCCACCTTCCCATGGACTGCATGGCCTGATGGTTCTGGACGACGAAACAATCGAATGACTCCTCAACACCTGCCCTGAGATCTAGTGCGGCCTATCAGTGGATTGTAAGAACTTACTCAAACGATAAAGAAGTTTAGGGTGATGCATTAGATAAGCGGTGCAGTCTTGATGGAATAGTTCCTTTGCTGTCAGTGTCTTGAAGGAATCGCTAACCAAACTATCATCTTTCCCATATTGCTCTTCAATCCGACCGGCTGTGTAATCACTGCAATACCAGAAAGGGTCTATCATTTCATCGTAGTATGCTCCAAATATCTGGAGGCGTGACAACGTCCGAAACACTTCTCGATAACATGGTAGTTGAATTTCGAACCCAGCAATTCTTTTGAAACACGTCTGCTGCGAAGGTTGTTGAAGCTTATGTGCGTGAAACCGGCAAACAATTTTTGTTCACTATATAGCGCTGTCCTGTCCTAGGATAACAAAACATTGTTCCCGGAAAGTGCCTCATGTTCTTAAAAATAATATTAAATGCAGTCCCAAGGACAAGCGAAAGTTATTGACAGGTTGCTATTGTAAATGCTCGCGGTTAACATATTGTTACAAACATAGGTAGTACATAAATTGGGATTAACGGCAACCGCCAAAAGCATGACCAGAGCTTGGAAATTGCAGCTGCTTGAGTGATCTCCCGCGCGGCGATGGATTGGTAAATCTCGCGAGTGTTCGTAAGGCATTGCAAAATAAACATTTGCACGCTGAAATGCTGACGCTTGATTGTTTTAATGTTCAAGAGCTTAAATCAACGTTTGGTAGCGGTAATGTCAAATCATGAAACCCTGCAGTGTTTAGAAAGACTGTTGGACGCATGCGTTTTTCCGGGAATCGCCTCTAAGAAGGTTAATTATCAGTTAAACAAAAAATAGTTTGAAGAGCGCATTGGTCATTGCTTGAAATATACAACGCAAGATCTATTAAGTGAATGGTCATCTAAACGTGGCACTAAGACGCGGTCTATCGATCCAACCGAGTCGCGTTCTGTTTCTAGCTCGGTGCAAAGTGAGGTTTTACAAAGGAGGATCAAATTTGAATTAGCTCGTCTCGCAGCGAAGCAGTAAGCGCACATAGGGAACTCTTAGAACGCGCATAAAAAGCCCAACTGAATACTGACAAGCGGTTGCTGGTGAAAACGATAGCAGAGTCCATGAGACTACAGGTATAACAAAAAGCGGGGAAGGTGCAAAGAGGAATCAAAGAGCTTGTTGCCAGATCCCAAGCACAAGCCGTTAGAGCGCCAAATGAGGCAAAAGAGCTGGCAACCCGTACCTCTTCTTCCAAAACAACTATACTTGATCGAGTCTTAGTTTGTTCAGACGAATAACATAGGCCTACATTAAATTAACAATAAATAACCACAACTAAGTTAATTGAGATTTTTGTTTACCTTCCACCAATTTGTAAACGCCTGGCGTGAATTTGCCAACAACGTACTGAAAGTAATAATGTTACGATACAATAGGAATAGCAGCTACAGGAAAATTCATTTATATGGAAACAAAGCCAGATGCGTAAACTAGAAAGCTGTGCATCCAGATTTTTGTGAAAAAAAATGGAAGTTACTCGTGAAACACCTGGAAGACCTTCGCGTACAGCTAGTGATATTCGTACTACAGGTTGGGATTTGGGAAAACCTGATTTACAGTCTACATAGCAAATAGACGCAAAATGACGAAATGCGACTGCTATCTACGTTACAGTATTGCAAAACTGATGTGAAAACCGTAACCGTTTCATGTTTAAGGCCGGCCCTGTACATGCAAAGAATCGGATGCGATTTTAGTGCAAACTTCATGGAAGTCGAATGCGATTTTAGCTGCTCTTAAAAAGTTTCCGATTTCCTTGCAGGAAATAAAGGTGGCAAAGTCGTCGTTGCATAACGAGGTAGTTGCAACGTCCGAAAATGAAAAGTTGCCTGCAGCGACGATCAGCAAAGCTGATGAGGAAGCAATTATGTGTCCGTGCTGCTCTTGGTTTCAACCTCTGATTTAGTTGCAAAGGTGTTCGCTGAGTTAACTTCAAGAAAAGCGCAGCCTCGTATGCCTTAAAACGTTTTGCCTCATGTGTTTACGCAGCAATCACATGATCAGAGAATGTAATGTGAAGACTAGCTGCAGCGTGGAAGGCCCTGACAAAAGATTGTCGCATCCTAACCTGTTTCCCGGTTATAAATTGTCAATTACCGGAGATTGTGTTAAAGAACCTGGGCGACATGGAAACGATGACGGCAGCACCACAAACACGACTATGTTCTTTGACGTTAGCGCGTCCAGTCCAAAATGCACAGTGCCTGAACACATAGGTGTGGAGTAGGCAAATTTTTGGGAGTGCGAAGAAATTTTGCCCAATTTCGCCAAACTTGCCAGAAAAAAACTCCAAAGAAAATGACCTCAAAAAAACGATTGCATCTCATTTCAATTTTTTCAATTCGAAGCACTTCAAGCACCATTTTTGCCCAAATTTTCCCTAACTTGCCCGAAACGAACTAAAGAAAAACATGACCTCAAAATATAAAAAACGTCTGCACTTTGACTTTGGGTGCAATTTTTGTAAAATCAAAGCACATGCAGCAATTTTGCGACAGTTTTCACACATTTTGCCCTAATTTCCATAGATTTTGCCCGGATTTTAAGAGATTTTGACCGGATTTTTACCTAATCAAAAGTTTTGGGGATGTACTTGAATCCCCTGCACCCCCGCCTCCTACACTAGTGCCTGAACATAATGCCTGTAGTATTTCGCTATGGCAGGGAGTCACCTTTTACGCATTTTTAGACTGTGCTTTTACATCAAGTTTCTGCAACCGCAAACTAATTGAAAACAAAACCACAGGACATCCTAAACTGTTTAGGCTAAACACGCTCATTGAAGGCAGTAACATCGACAGCATTGCCATAAACGCCTCTTTTCGAGCGATAGATGTCGTTGAGTACTTCAGTGTCGAGGTATTGGTCTTAGATCAGGGTTGGGCAAACATTTTCTACGGTGGACCACATTGAAAGCTGTATTGCTACTGGGGACAGCGTATATTACATTTGTCTACTACACAAAAACGTTTTACATTAGCTAGCACAAAATGAAGGAGACAGTAGTCGCTTCCGGTTGAGTAAACATGCTGTTTCGTGTGGAATAAAATCTCCTGAACTCTAATCTAATTGACAAAATCACTTTAATATAGATTCGAAATATATACTACTTATGTGCGTGTGGCTGCCCCACTGGCTGCACAAAATGCCATCCCGGGTCGCACGCTGTCCGTGGGCCGTATATTTTGTTCACCCCTGGTTTAGAAGATACACCGGTGAATTGGTTAAATCAAATGTTTCCTTAGAAAAGAGCGAAGACGTTTATTGACACTTGCATATCGTTCACTTTACGACTATAGATACACAGCGAGATTGTTAATTGGGGCTGATGTGTCCGAATCACTGCGTGTTCAAGCTGTTTGCCACGGTAAAAGTCGGGAGTCCAGATGCTATATTTAAGACACCGCTTGGCTCGTCACTGTTAGGATCAGCGTTCGAGTGTCAATGCAGCGCAGGCACAGTAAACGTGCAAGTTGCGCACTAATGTTCCTCCGCGTTGAGAGTGATGTTCAAGTCAACATGCATTTTTTAGATGAGAAACGAGACCTAATCTTTTTTCTCCGGTTTCAGCTGACGCTAACATTTTTTCACCTGTTTCAGACTTTCATGTTAATGGAAGAAACAGCCCAGTTCTGTAATGGGCATTACCAGTTACCACTTCCATGGAGGGTGGACTATCTCCTTCTGTCGGACAACCTGATCATCGCCCGAAAGCGTCTTTCTGGATTGAAACGTCGTATGCCAAAGACGCGGATATGACACGCTGAGCCAGTACGTGCAAAGCATACTATTGATCTTGGACGCACGATATACCGAACAGTTACCTCTGGGTAAAAAGGTCGTGTTTGGTGCTTGCCGAATAACTCTCAGGTTTCGTACTTGCTGCATTACGGTGCAATTAATGAAAGAAAGCCTAGCAAGAAATTGCATGTTGCCTTTGATTGCGCGTCCAATCTATCTAGCCGGTTTTGATGCAGGAGCCATATCTGGTTTATAATTTAGTTGGTGTGCTGTTAGGATTCCGTCAAGAATCAGCATCAGTTGCATTAAGTTTACGTTGCGCCACGTGACGAAGATATGACTTCGATTTTTATAGTAGCCAGGATGGGATATATCAAAAGATCCTGCAATATACCGAATAAAAATATACGTCTTCACCAGTGGTGGGTTTAAGGTTGGAGGGGCACGAAGCAAGACTAAAAAGGGGCTCCTCTGATGACATCATCATTCTCAGCCAACAGTGATAAACACTTTGATCAAGCCTAAGATACGGTCACCGAAGGATAGGCCTACGCTCCTGAGACTATGGCATGACTACGGCTGACATAGCAGGAGGAAATGCAAAAGGGTGTTCATGATACAAAATTTTGATTACACTGAAAAATGGGAAGACAAGGCTGGCAACACATAAAAGTTAGGCAATAGCAAGTTGGCATCGCCTCCACTTTTTTATTTTCACACACCATTTCCCTGCATTCACCATCAATACACTACAACGTTCACACCTTTAAAAGTTTCACACTTTCCCCCTTTGATAAAATGCTTGGTATTTGGTATCCTGAATTTGTTCACGTTCGTGGGAATGCATGAAACCATAAACAACAACCAAGAAGATTCAAAACATTTTGTTTTAAATATTATCCTTTTAACTACGAGAACATAGCATACAAAAACATCCGACCTGACGCTTGTGTTGGAAAGCTTTGAGGCTGGATGAGTCAAGGCTGCCCTCATCTTGCACTGACACTAGTTGTTTGCAAAATGTGCAAAAGTAAGAAATAATTCATCATATACCTTATCGCAAATACTTCTAGCAAGTAGCCTACACAATTGATTAAATATGTGCTAAGAAAAAACGGTTGAAGTTATACTGGCTTACAACTGGCCAAAAAAATTTAACATCACCTAGCAAGTCTAACTCAAACCAAGCACTTACTAATCAAGCTTCAAATAACGTGTGACTTCAAGCATGAGCTAAATTCAAACCACCTAAAATATCTGAAATATCTGTAGAAAAAATGATTACTCATAATACTCCAAAAATGCCAATTCTGCTGCTTGATAAGAAGCATGAATGCAGCCTTGCTTATTAGCAGTCTTTGCTGCACAACAGCAATAAAACAAAATTACTTTTTATACTAAAAAGATAATATTCTATTAATTAAAAGATGTAGCATGACCACTGCTATAACAATTGCATGTTGTCTTATTTTCTGATGCAAATGTTTACTAAGGTACAACATCACAAGAAATGATAAATTTGTCTAACCTTTTCATTTCAGAGACATAAAAAAGAAATCCCTTAAAAAGAATTTGAATGTTCTAAAGCATGTATTTATCAACCTCATTTTTACAAAACTTGAGTTTTGTGTATGGCACATCTGTTTATGCACTAGACAGACACAGCTACTGTTAACAACTTGCGTGCTTGAACTGCACTCTCCTCTGTAGGCTCACCAGTACCACTTGCTACAACAACAAATCTGTCCAGGAGACCTTTACATTTTTCATCAACCTTTAGGCTTCCTTACTTTTTCCTTGTTTTTTCTGCTCCACTTGGATATTTCCTGTTGAACTGTGGCATGTTCAAAAAATTAAACACTCCAATCTCTAAAAACATCAATTGGTATAAAAAATTTCATATTGTATAAAACGTGATCTTTTGGTATTAATATTTGCTCTTATTTGATAAGGTCTTTTCAGAACTTTTTGGAAGAAATTTTAACCCACAATTTTTTAGGTAGGCCTATAGAAGTTGGTTTGAAGCTTTTCTTGATTTGGACATTGGAGATGGTGGTGGGGTCGCTTTGAAAGGATAGTACTTACACATTAAAGTTGCTGTTGGCAGCCTCTTTTAAAGCAGGGAATTTTACGTCACAGTTACTGCCGGGGGCCCCTTTGGAAGCATAGTACTTACACATTGCAGTTGCTGTTTGGGGTCCCTTTGAAAGCATAGTACTTGCACATTAAAATTGCTGTTAGATGCCCCTTTGAAATCATAGTACTTACACATTAAAATTGATGTTGGGGGCCTCTTTGAAAGAAAGGACTTTTACATCATAGTTATTGTTGGGAGTCATTTTGAAATCAAGGTATTTGCACATTGCAATTGCTATTTGGGAGACCCTGTGAAAGCAAGGTACTTACACATTACAGTTGCTGTTGGGGGCCCCTTTGAAAGCAAGGTACTCATACATTACACTTGCTGTTGGGGGCCCCTTTGAAAGTAGAGTACTTACACGCTACAGTTTCTTTTAGGGGCCCCTTCGATGAAGTTTAACAGCAGAGTACATACATATTTCAGTTGATGTTGGGGCCCTTTGAAAGCAAAGTACCTGCACATTACAATTTCTGTAGGGGGGCCCTTGAAAGCAAAATACTTGCTTATGATTTGCTTTGTAGCACATTATGTGAGTGAATAATACGTCTTTCACCAAAAATAAGGAAAATTTATGCGCGTAATACCTCAAGGGGGGCCCCCAAAAAGGGAGGGCCCGAGGCAAGTGCTTCGCTCGCCTCCACTTAAACACACCACTGGTCTTCACCTATTTACAAACAGATAATCGTTGGTGAAACTTCTATTAAACTGAACCTGTTCTAGGTGGGTGGCATCACACGAGTAGGTGGTTGCCAGAAGAAGGCTTTTGAGATGAAAGATCGAACAATTCGTCCGAAGGTCGCTCACTTCACGCATTTGATTGTCAGCTACTTTCATGTCAAGTGCAGTCATTCTGGTTTGAACTGCACATTAGCAACGTCATGTTAGAGGTATTGCGTCATTGGTGCAACGACTACCCTGCGTCGAAAAAACTTGTGCAATCAATTTTGCCTAAAGACAGCAAAGCCTGTGAAGCAAGCTGTTAGCGGGGAGCATTCATGGAAAGTTCCCCCAAATCTTTTTTGTGCCTCACCCAAATTTTATTGTGCTCAGAAACATTAATTTTAAACGTATGATGAAAACAAAACCTTTTCCCCCCTTTTATTGTATTTTGCCCCCCAAATCTTAAAACCTAACTACGGGCCTGGTTCTGCCAAAATTGTGTCTGAAATTAGGATAATTTGTTTTGAAGGTCATTCCGCCTAAAGATGTAGCATAACGCAGAAAAAAATTTTATGAATCACCATTAAGAGGGCCCTGTAAGCATTTTCGGGGGGCCCAGAGTTGGTCTGCTACGGCACTGATCTAGTATCGCATGCACGCTACTGTGCGCGTTGTGGCCAAAATGACTGCTGCTGGCGGTTTTGCGAGTGACGAAACCTTGGCGGTTCTAGTGTCAAATAAAACGCTGCAGCTTCATTTGCATGACAACCAGGGCGATGCATATTGAGGTAGCCAGGGATTTGTCTACTGATGACTAACGCAATTCGTTGTTTTGTTTCTCGTAAATGCCCAGTTGAGTGCATACATCTGCACAGAGTTAAATGAATCGTTCAAATTCTTATTTCCTGGAATCGGGACCAGATTTACGAACACTTCCGGCAAAGCGATATCCAGTGGAACTTCATTCCTGACTGCAAGCAATAAATTGTGTGTCCACGGTTTAAATCTTTGAACCTTTTAGCATACCTGGCAAGAAAACTTTTCAGTAGCCAAATATCTTTTGCTTGGGCAACTAAATTGTGATGTAAATTTTGCTTCAGGTTCACAGAGCTTTTCATTTGTTGCAGCAACTCAGTTCCTGACCACAAAGAGCAGACTTGCTTCAAGTATTTTTTAATTTAAGGCAGAGAAACCTACCAAGAATTTTACGAGGGAGAAAGGAAGAGAGTTCTTGCAGGCCACTTTTTTGTCAGCATTCATGAGGTAAAATGAAAAGGTATATCAAAAGGTGTCTAGCTTAAAGAGAAGAAATAAATTAACTTTCCTGGTTTTATTAAGATTTGCTACACGTGTGTTGCGCAGTGAAACAGTTTGTTAAGGATAACTCCAGTTTGAACTGTTTTGGTTTGAAAAAGTTTAAAAAAAGTTGAATCAAAGACAGAAATCTGAACAGTACCACTTGTTTAAAAAAAGTTGAATCAAAGTACTTGCTGATGCATTCAACTGCGTCGTCTTTATTGAGACTAAGTGAAAGTTAACCTAAGTCGTGTGACTGGTGAAGGGCCATGGGCAGTCTGGGCCCATATCGTCGACTGCGCACGTGGGATGTTTGAGAAAATTTAAATCTGGATGTCATTTTTGCAAGTAAGCGTCTTGAGATTAAATGAAAACATAAAAGGTCATTATCAAGACTGCGTCAGCAACTCCGGTATCAAGGCGACAAATGGGGATAACGCTTGTGAACAACACAAGTTGTTCAACATGAACTTAAAAACTGTTCTCAGCAGAACTAAAATAATTAGAAAATCCTTTTCCAACATTTTTTTCATTGGTGCAAACAATTTTTGGTTTCTGAAAACCTGGGTTTTAACGAGCCGGCACTTTTAAACGATTTTTCCAGGTTGTTTTTTTTCACAAAATACCTCAAACAGGTTTTTGCTAGTTTTATATTAACACCATCTTGTGTATTTGAAAAAATTCAAAGTTGCATTTGCCCTGAAAACATTTATGTCAAGTCAAGTACAACAAATTAAGAAAATACTTGCAAACCTGCAAATGTGAAATAGTTTTGTTGATTTGAAATTAGATCGACATCGTTTGAACTTGATTTCTACGAAATTACCTTCCTACTGTTTAAAACAAAAAAAAGAATGAAGTAAAGCTCATTAATATCATCAGACTACCTGTGCTGAGCTGCATGAACTTGTTTCATTTAATGAAAGTTACGTTAAAATTATTGATGGGACTCTCTTCAGTGGTTCGTAGTATACACAATTTTTATCTTTTTCAGTTTTCGATCCTTATATCTTTTCAACTCACATTTGTATCTTGGACATGAACGGTCATTTGCTGAGTAGTTACCTCTACAATTGAGACATTTACTCTGTGGCTTAGCGTGAAGCCTATTTACGTTACTCTCCACATTTGAAACACCTTTCCTTTCCTTCACAGTAGATTGTAACATGGCCAAAACGGTTGCACTTAAAGCATCTTATCGGTTTTGGAATTTAGTGTTTGGTTTTATAGTTCAAGTACCATATCCTGGTTTCAGGAAAAGTTCCGACTTTATAAAATGGAGAAGGACTGTGGAAGAGTTGCGTAAAACATTTCCTCTCGATGTTTATATTTATATCGTTTGACGTATTTATCTTGTGCTTGCAACGATTCTAGGATATCTTCTTCTTTAAAGTCTACTCCAGTGGAACCAGTATATAAAGCCGTTGGCTCCTCCCGGCTGACAAAGCGAGGTAATAACAGGAACTGACTGCTTGCCGTCAGACAAGTTGGTACAACTGGCCAAGGTTTTTATCTGCTGCGAACTAGCGCAGGTGACGACCAAGTTACCATTTGCTAATGGAATACAAGACATCCTACACATTTCTTCAATCAACTGACAATGAAAAGAGGACTGAACGATTTTAGGATTCGGTCTGTTTGGCTTTGAAGTACAACAGGGAGTATCTCCAATGTGTTATTTGATTTACTGAAGCTTTCACCCGCATTGCTACTTTGGGATGTCGTTCCTGTTTTACGCTTTCTTAGTAACTGCGGTGGACATTCTCTGCAATAATTAGTCGATTCCAGGGAATCCTCGTGCATTGCGAGGCATTCGTCACACCTACGAACACCAGCGGAAGTAATGCTGGATATATTTGAGAATCGATAATATATACTAAAAATTAAATGAACCTAAACCCTAAGACCCTAAAACCAGACACAAAAACACAAATTCTGCAAAAGTGGAAACAAGAAATCAAACACTAGTGCAATCTTTATCTCTCAACTCTGTCGAAACACAGCAGCAACCTTCACTCTCCGACCAACTCCAGCCACTTCTCGCATCAATCTCACTGAACTGAACCACGAGCAATCAGTTGATTCTGTGAAGGCTTTGGCATAAACTTACTGCGGCAAAATCGGCGCAGCGATAAAAATAAAGAAATGTAAAACCAAAGACAGAAACCTTATGATTTTGTAGTGATCTTGAGAAGCAAGGCCTGCAGCGAGTATTTTGCTGGTCGTGACAGAACGCCATTGGTTGACTTGTAAAGACCCTGTTCAAAATCCTTTCCAGCGCCCACCCCTCATATACCAAGATTCTTACTCTACATATCATCACGTTGTACATTACGGAAAAAGAGGTTTGCGGTACATTACGAAATTTCATTAAGATGTAGAAAATTTATACGGAATTGCGACACGACTTAACTTGTTGATGTGAAATCTAATTGATATGAATAAAGTCTTCTGGAGCAAACCTAAAACAGAGCATTACCTACACCTTCTCATTAACCGCGCGAATATGCATTCCTTTCACTTTCATCATGTTCAGTCACTTTTACTTGGTGTACATTTCGTCGTTTTCTGAACCACACAGTTGTATTTTGGTCATTTTGGCGCCCCAGGCAGCCGCCTAGTTCGCGAAATGATTGCGCCGGTACGTTTTTGTTTCTGCGCAAATGACATGCACATTTATCTACGATAAGTGTCAGTCGTTATTTGGAGTTTTTCTGTGGAGTACTTTGTGGTGTATAAACAGATTCTCTTCTGTTGCTGATTACAGTGTGCAATCTAGTAGGAATTCTCTATATGCTGACTACTGAACGATAATTATCAGCTAGCAAAGTTCAAGAAAACTTATGATATTATTTATAAACTGAAGAGAGCACGTCCTATATGACTTTATGTAATCCTGACTAAAAGAAATTACGTTTTATATGTTGATTAGTTTTGTCATTTTGAAAGTAATACTCCTTTTGTGATGAAAGCCAAACAATGCATTAATAATTTAAGTAAGTAAAAAGCTAAATTTAAAGTGGTTAGCAAAGAGAAATATCATTTGAAAGTAATGAATGTGTATCGTTGGGCTTATATCATACTTAATAATTTATAAGTTTCTCATTTTTCTGTGATAAATAAATAAACTGGATGTTCCGGACAGTTGTCGTCATTCAAATTAATTAACCATGCACAGTTAATGCTATTTCATACTGTATATTCCGCTTTAGTGGCTCAACCCGAAATCTCGCTGAGCAATTATAGAACTTGTGACACACAACTTATTAAGTTGAAAGCAGACAGTTTAGAACAGGAGTCTCCAAACAACGGCCCGCGGGCCAAATCCGCCAGCGAAGCCATTTTGTTAATTAAAAAATAATATATGTACGAAAAATTGGATTTGGTAGAATGTAGCATATCCCGAAACAATCACATTACGCCTGATGTATGGCCCTTGTACTGTTGCATTATAGCTTGTAGCCCTCGGAGAAAAAGGTTGGGAGACCACTTGTCCAGAAATTGAGACAACTAATGCGGTTACAATATTCATGTAAATCAAGAAAACACTCCTAAATGCATTGCACAGACCCATTAAAAGAAATTGTGAACCCGTTTTATTAGCCTTTGAGAGATTCTGTATCGCAATCATTCGCCGAGTTCCGAACACTTATGTCCTTTTATTGGAACCCGAAAGACGCAATGGGGGTTTCTGGGCCAAATCCTGGGTATTGCTCGGCGAGCAATTGCGTAATAGAGTAACACAAATGCTCAAAAGAAGCGGATTTTTGTCTATTGGTTTTAAATGGTCGAATTCAATCTTGGCTTTTTTAGCCCCAAAAAAGTAGTACTGGAACCATTCCGTGACGTCAAATTCTCGCACAAATTCGAATCTAAAATTATCCAATTTTATCAAATCGAAACTGGAAGACTTTTTGCACCTTTTGGTGCTTCGATTTCTCTATAGCACTACCAGTTGGCGAGTTATTATCCAAACAAATCGAGTTTATGCTGGTTTTCGCAGAGTTGCTAAAATATTCAAAGCACAATGGTGCCTTTGAAAACATAGGCTGGTGCAAGCACTAACACTGGCAGTATACGACAGCTTAACAAAATGGACGGCTGAGAATAGTCATATGCGTTTTAAGATGTAATTTCAAAAGCAGAAAAAACAACTGTAAAATGTATCCTGGTGAACAATTGGCCAACAGTGAAATATTTTATCATTTTGGAAGTAAAACTAACATCAAATAGTTGTCC
>Ga0210059_1013473_pt1 | contig 12229 bp, 9 predicted proteins | sample Ectturendosymbi2_FD_188042 | JGI IMG/M metagenome (GOLD analysis project Ga0210059, IMG submission 188042) | Ecteinascidia turbinata endosymbiont from Florida, USA - Sample 2 (SPAdes) (version 2) | ecosystem: Host-associated > Tunicates > Ascidians > Unclassified | place: Key West, Florida...
CTGCCAGTCTTGCTCGAGTTGCAGTTCTTGTCTCCACTCGCGCCAACTCGGAAAAATATAGTCCACGGCTGTGACAAATCCGTAACAGGTTTGAAAAAAAACGACCAACTTCATGCACAGCATTCCCAACTCGCTCTGCACCCACACGCCAACAAAATATAAAACTCGAGCCCCCACCCAATCCCACCGACTCGAAGTGACGTCATTGCAACTTTGAAAAAATACCCGTCTATCGCCAATGCTACCATTGCTACATAATCCGCTAATTGTTTGGAAATGAGCAACAAAAATGATTGCAGTACTGGTAATAAAAACCTGTTATGGATTTGTCACAGCCGTGGACTATATTTAAGCTGGACCCAGGCTCTTCTTGAGAGGGTCATTCTTGAGAATGGGGTGGGTGCTGGTGTCGGGGGTGAAAGCACGGTACGGAGCTAATAGGCAAGGATGGATGGGTTTTATATAAATTTATTAAGTATCTGATTTTAACTGATAATTTTGCTTTATATCACTCACATTACCACTGGTTTCGTGTCTATAGCGCAGTTGATGACGTCATTGTTCCAGGTTTTATGTAAATGTAATTGCAAGGCGTGTAAGGACCGCGCAAGTCACTATGGCGACTTCTGAGCTGAATTTCGGCCACATGTCGCCGTCCGATCGCGCTAGAGAGTCAGTCAAGACATCATTAGATGCGATGCGCATTTTCGTGTACTCTCTTTTTACAAAAACGGGTAATTTGGCACTCGTTTTTCTTCATAAGTCCCATGATGGGGTCTGGAACATAGGCGTAGCCAAGGGGAGCGAAGGTGGCCATGCCCATCTCAAGACTTCTAGCATATCTAGTTGTTTTATGCTTTGAGAGGCGGTGTACCAAACAGAAAACTGTTGCTCGTTTAAAGTCAAAATAGTGGCTCCGCCCAAACGTTTCGTGGCTCCGTCACTGCTGGAGCCTCCTTGTGATGTTAAATTTCTCCAAAAATTTCCAATTGCCAATTTCCCCAATTTTTTGAAAATCACATGTGTATGAAAATCCGTATCGTTTGATGCCTTGATTAGCTTCGCTCTCAACAGCGATCTTTGGCAAGCTATGGTCGAAAGGGAATTTTATTGTTTTGGTGCAACCGATAAAAGCCACAACGGCCGATCCTGCCAAGAAAACCGACGGGGATTGTTATCTTGATTCTTTTGTCAAATGTACTGTATTAGCAACTATTTTTTTGGAACTGATAGAAAATCCGCCTAAATTGCAAACTGATCCACCAAAAAATCGCCAACCCACCAAATTTAGCTGAAATTGACATTATTCGTTGCGCTTCTTTGACGTACATCTATAGTTAAGTTTATTTACGAGGTAACAACGCGCGTATTTGGCCCAAAACCACTTGGCACCCAACGTTAGCAAAAAGACACCTGGCACCGAAAGTGTTGGGGTTTTCAACAATCATTCTGCTGGCAACGATCTAATGCTGGTAATGCTCTTCATCGTCAGTCAACCTCTGTCGCACCTTGTCAGCTTTTGGCTTTCAGCAGATTATTGACGCGCGAATGTAATGATTATACCGTTGGCTGCTCTTTCTCATGGTGCTTTGGACGTATCAGCAGTCAAGTACGAGACTATTTTGTGTGGGATTATGAGAAACAAGCAATGCTTCACATGCAACCCGCATTGACTCAGATCAATTAGGATATCTTATTCACGGATGTCATAAATGAAATGCTGAAAGTTTGCATTCCAACGAAACTATTTCATCCAACCTTGCAAAAAAGCAAGCCTTGGTTTAATTTTCAAAATTTTTTTTTTTTTAAAGGCCAATTGCATTTCAAAATTTTGCAGCCAATCGCTCGCTGCGTTTACGAAGCCTTTTCGAATCTAATTTTGTCTTCTGAAGAGTTTCCTCCAGCCTGGAAAATGGCTATTGTAAAACCTCTGCATAAAAATGTTCTCACAGCTCTGTTCAAAACTATAGACTCATCACTTATCACTCTGTTCAAAACTGTAGACTCATCACGATGAAAAATGTTCATTTTGAAACACCATTTTACCTTACACTGTTTGAGCAGGATCTCAAACTCAAATTGCTCCGAGAGCCAAATGAAGACTTGTACAGTAACCTGAGGGCACTGTGACGCTGACGCAACAATGGCGGTACCTGAAGCTTACTAGAAACAGCTTTTACATTTTATTTCCTGCGAAATGTATCGTGAGTCAGGCCCGTATCCCGGAGGGGGGAGGCTTTCGGGGACAATACCCTCCCAAATTTTTTGTTCCCCTCAAATTTTGCTGTGCCCTGAAAAACTTGTTTTAAACATATAATAAAAATACAAATCTTGGCTCCCTACACATTTCTCCCAAAAAAAACCTAAAACGTCTCTGTGCGCACCTCGGCGAATCATTTCCACAGTCTCTACGTTCGTTTGAAAGGAACTTGTTCACTAGCTAGCCTAGCACTTTCAAATAGCCGTGAATAAACTGAATAATATATTGAATTAATTATATTTGATAATTCCCAAACGCATCCCGGACTGCACAAAATGCCTTCGCGGGGAACATGCGGCCCGCGTGTCGCGTGTTTGAGATCCCTGGTTTAGAGTATGTTTCGGTTGATATTTTCCTTTCCGATAAGACTAGGTTAAGGGTTCAATTTTTGGATAGATTTGGATCAAGAAACTTATTACCAGTGATGGAGTCTCGAGACTTGGTCTCGGTCTCGAGACATGTTTTTCGGAGTCTCGGTATCGAAGGTCTCAGGTCTTGTCAAATGATTGTTCAACATTTAGCCGTTCAAAGAATCTTTGCGAGATGGAAAAAACGATTTGCCCTCTTTCCCGTTTAAAATTTATACTGAATTCAATAAAAAATGTTCATGTACCAATGAAACCGCAGCGCGTAATCTCTGCAACGAGAGGTTGGGAGTACATTGCTAAGGACTATGTTTGAACTGTTTTTCCAAGAGTTTTGTTATGAAACCCATAGGCTTATTCAAAAGAGGTGGGAGAGTGCCTAAAAGTTTCTTTTTTGAAAAGCCAAATAAAACGACGTCTTTTCTTCGAAGTGTTTTTCAAAGCACTCTGTTGAAACACGCTCGTGAAGTTTTTTTTGTTCTGCGTAATGCAAACCTTTTTCAAGGTAAAAAATCTCTCGGAACTCTCTTGAGGAAAAGTTTTGCTCATAAGACTTTTATGCAGAGAGCAAATGATGCGTCATGGCTGATCAGTTACCTAGACGTAGCCTACTGCTATACGCTTTACGGCCTTTCTGCGTTTTCTAACCGACATGCGGTGTTGCGAAAACTCTAAGCGTGTCAGCAAAAACATAAATTTGGAACAGTTGTGAATGTCAGTTTGACGTAAAATATGGAAATTATGAAAAACTTGAAAATACAAAAAAAATTGACAGTAAAAAATAGCAAATCTAGGAATTATACCCAGAGCCACAAAATCAACGTGAGGGCGCTGCACCATTTCACTGCTCGTCAACTACACAGGTAATCCCGAACTTCACTCATTCTACTGCAGCATGCTGCATCCCAAAAATGCCTGTCGAAAACATCTAATACTTTCTTTTTATCAGAGAAAGAAAAAATCTTCAATACGAAGGCAATGTTTTTCCTGCAAAAGATCTGCCACAGTTATGAAAAATACTGACAAACTACGAGCACCTTGCTCTACGTTAGACAAAAAAACAAACCCAAGTTCCTTCAGGGCTTCATTAGCCTTGTACACTTTGTTGTTGCCATGGAAAACACATCGAATCCACGGTCCCAACTGATTCATAAGTAATGACAAAAAATAAAACTTTCCCGCTGAACCACAGCCTAGCATGTGCCAGCTATGCTATTTATTTAGCCACACGTACATGCATATGTAAAGAAGGCAGAAAAATAGGAAAAGTAATGACGAGAAGCGTGGGTAGCAAGTAGAGAAAGCAAGATCCACAATCGAGAAGTAAAAACAAGACGTTTTTTAATTTGTGAGTATTTGATTGTGATGTTCAAGATGCTTTATTATCCATTATTGTCATAATAAGCATGATACATGATTTTCTCTAATTTTATATTGTTGTAAGCAAATGTGAGGAGTGGAAAGAGGAAGCATTTTTACGGTTGGCCCCGAGCAACATTAACATCGCTACGCCAGTGCAGTAGAGCATGCGGTGGGATATTACCTCGCTGGTTCAAAGTGTAAACATAATTTGTGCCAAAAATGTCTATTACTCTAATAGGCCTAAATAATTTTATCTTTGCGTCAACAGCAGAATCACGAGCAACATTTTAAAAACTTGTTTTGGACAGAGTGAGCAAGTTTGGATGGATGAAAAATTAGTTACAATTTTACTTTTCGAAATTCAAAGTAGGGCTTTCGTTTTTTTAAATCTCTAAATTTATCACCTCCTAAATCTGAACCTTTGGAGAATTCTTTAATCAATTAGTTGTCGTGTGAGGAGAAAAGTAATTAGGAAAGGTGTAGGTAACGTTACAAAAACAACGACAAAGCTTTGTTAGCCAAAGTACACGAAACTTGTGGCGAAGAAATTTGAGTGTCAGTGCAGATGTCCAGTGTTAAAATGAAAAGAATGTAGTGAAACAGGTAAGTGGTAGATAGTAAAAAACTTTAAAATTTTGTTACTTCATTGGCAAATGATACAAACGACGAAACACCTTGGCAAAAAATTGAATGATGGAAAGCAACCTTTCTTGTAGATTTACCACTTTACTGTGCTGTTTTGACCAGTGCTGCTGGGGCTGTATACACTCGCCTACATCGACTGTGCTTGCTTTAAAATAAAAAGTAATGATTCGCCTCTTCTCCACTTTCTCAAATAACATAGGCCTACTTCAATAGTAGGTAGAAGACCAGAAAATGGGAGCTTCATCAGGGCATCACCTCCTGTCCTTACACAGAAGGGTTGGAATTGTTTAGTAACGAACAAAACAATTAAAATTTTTCTGAGTAAAAATAAGTTTATTGAAGCATGGCAACGGCAAACACCTCGAATATTCAATTGGTTCACCGACATTTTCGAGTAAAAAATGCGTAGACCCTTTAAACGCTGCCAACATTTTAAATGTCCATGCATGTCTTCATGGAATTTGTAAATAAGGCCACAGGTTTGAAGTTGTAAATTCCTAAGAGGAAAGTGAAAATGAACGCTTGCAGTATTTTTCCTAAGTGGCCTTAATGCAGTCCACACGCAGGGCAATTGCGACCAACCACGCGGAACGAGCGTTTCCTTCCTGTGCAGAAACAGCACGTTGGTGGTGGCTTAGTAACAGCTTGTGGCGAGATTATAGTGAGTGATGTTCCTTAGCAAAAACGCAACATTGACTGCACGTTTGAAAGATGTGTTCGGCAAGCAAGAGAAAGGAAACCAACAGTGGTTATCTTCTGATTAAAACATGTAAGTAGGAAATAGAACCGGTCAGAAGAAAACTGAATGGTTGCAAAAGATGAGCTCAAAAATAGAAGTGGATTTGTGAACTTCATATTTGCTCATGCAAAAGTTCTAAGCCCGCAAAAGTTACCAATTCATTTCCTACAACTTCAAGTTGTGTCGCTTGTGATGAGTGTTACGAACTTGCGCGCGGCTTTAGCTCGCTTACCACGTAGTCCCTCTTGTGGCGTTTTTTTGTACTTGATGTTTGGGAGCACTGGGTGTGGCGGAAACGCAGGAGTTTTCGAGGAGGGAATTTCAAAGTTAGTGCATAGGGCTGGAGAAGGCATATTTTCTGGTAACGGTTTCCACCGTGTCAGTCTGTGCTTATCGGTTTCCAGACGGTTTCCACTGTGTTTGTGTTATTTAACAGTTTTCCCGTGTTTATCGGTTGGCCGTGTTTGACGATTTCCCCAGTGCTTTGTCCCTTTGTGACGTCCGTGTTTTAGTCCGTGTGCTGTTTTGAGACAGTCAGTGTCGTGTTGTGCAGTTTCTCTGCCGTTTTGTGCTACTTCTGCCGTTTTGTGCTAGTTTGCAGGTCGGAGTTAATAAGTCAGGCAGGTCTGTTTGTTGCACTGCCTTCTTAAGATAGTTACTGGACTGCAGATTAGCAAGGGCGCGTTCGCGGTGTGAAAGCCATTAACCAAACCTTCCCAAACCCCAGCCCTCAAGGCAAGGCCTTTGGCACCGTAGGTTTTTCCTACAATCAGTGAGATTTAAAGCAAAAGAAAATCAAAACAACTATTTCGTTAAGCTCGCTGCCAGATTCTGTAGATCTGAAGTGATCAATGCTGGGCTTCGAACCTCACTCGCCTTCACAACTTTCGGCTTCGAGGTCGAGCATCAGTTCGAGGCTACATGTGGCGTTTAACTACAATTTTTATTGCTTAATGAAAATCCTACATATTGGTGAGTAAAAAAGTAAACAAGAAACCAGCTTAAGGAAGAGCGTATTCACATTCTTTATGTTAAATATACAGTTATAGTTTGTTAGACGGACATCAGCTAGTTGCTTGATGATAACACATAAAGATGTTGCCACCGCTATGCAGCAATGATCGGTTGGCGAAACGCGTTGAAGGTTCTTATGACGTAAAATGCGATCACGTTGAACTGTGTGAATGCAGGCTAGGTTTTTACAAATATCACTTCATTAGCATGTTTGATGCGTCAAAACCTAGTTTGCAGGTGTGAATTTGGGCCCCCCACAGAAAACTCTTTGCCCCAACTAGTGTCCCAAGCTGATGCAAATTTTAGTAAGTATCACTGTATACGTCTTGTTTTAGGCATGTTATGTTAGATTAATTATCGATATGTGCGTACCCATGCATTGCAGAAAAATCAATCAACTTCCAGTTTATGCCTTCAGCGATACCAAGATCATGCGAAGGGTAAAGCGCAAGCGTGGCATTCATTCTCCATGTACAAACTTGGCGTGTTGTTTAACTTGTGACACATCAGAAGCAAACAAGGATAAGAACAACTGTTGTCATATAGCATGACAAACCTTTCAGTTTGCATGGAAATTAGGTTTGAAGGTTTAATATGCTGTTGTTCAGTGAACAAATGGTAGTTATATTAACTCTGCACACATGCGAAAGACGCAAATAATTAATTCTTGTTTTGAAGTACCTCAGCTTACTTACAGACTTATTATGTACTGGTTTGCTTAGTTAATTTCTCAAACATAAAACCAGCTACGGTTACTGAAATTCAGACGAAAGTCTTAGAATCGTTCAGTTTAGGGCCAAAAGACTGGGACATGTTTCAAGCTTTGAGGTGTTGGCAAAACGGAACACTTTATACACAGAATGTGTATACGTTTCCCAAACTGTTGTGCAGTGTACAAATGACAGATCCATAAGTGACGATGAGTGTAACAGCAAACTGTAAACAGCAGTGTTCTAAAAACTCATTTTACTAAGCCTTTGTGGAGTAAGGTGTAAATTGTGTTTGCTTGAAAATGATTAGTTCCTACCGTGTTAAATAATTGTTTGATCTATTGTAGCTCACATAATCGGTACTTTGAAATGGAAAAAAATGAAAGGAAGGATTTTCGCTGAATTTTAGAGTTTTGAAAAATTGACTATTTTTCATAATCTGAGTCCTTTTTTTCAAATCACATGTTTAGTGGAGTGTTTCCAAATTTGTTCCCCACAATTTGTTTTCAATCATTACAGAAATTTGACAAAAAGCCGTTTTCCTTTAAACATAGTAATTCAGAATTGAACATATCTGTGACTTGGAAGGTTTTCGATGGAGTCCAGCGACAAGAAATATCAGACGTACGATGCCAGTTTGGATTTCAATCAAACAAAGCACTGTTTCACTGACAATTTGATTGTCAAGTGTTTGTGCGTTATCCTTGAAGTAAAAATGATATCATCAATGCAATCATTACTTCTCAATTGGTTTTCAAGAGATTAACAACAGATTTTTGTTACTTGTTAATGTTTTCAAAGGGCTCAAAACAGTAGGCACAAAGCTTAGTCAAGGATGGTGGTCAATGCGTGCCACCCTAAAATTTTCCTCATTCCGGCATTTTTTTCAAAAAAAAAAAAAAACACAAACATTTTTCAAATTTCAAACGATTTGTAAATAAAAACAGTTTCGAATTCAAAACAATTTACTTTCGATTTGAAAACATTTTCGCTTTGCAAATGATTTATAAATGAAAACGTTTTCGTTTTCCAAAAAAACTTTTTTCGTGTCGGAAACACTTTCACTTGTTTTTCGAAATCTTTCTCATTTTGCAAAAAAAAAGTAAATCAAAAGCATTTCAAAAACAAATCGCATCAGATTTTCTGGTCGTGGCCCGTGCGTGCCACCCTGCGTTGAGGGCCAGTGTTTCCACATGAGAAGGCTTACTTTGCAGATTCTCCTTTGTCGATGTCTGTCTCCAGCAGGCAGCTCGCGATCGCATTGCAAGTACGTGTAAACTAGTCGCAAGTCTTTCGTATTTGACGTTGCTTGTTCTTAGGGAAATGTCTTTGAGGAATTTATGACATAAGACGGTTGACTTGTGTCTTAGAGTAAGTGAAAGATACCTTTTTGTCCAAGAGATGCGGATGGATTGTGCGCATGGGGAATGGTGGTTGTGATTCAGTCAGTCAGTACTGGATATCAAGCTGGCCTGTAGCCTTGGTACAGTAATTGGCTGTAACACTAACAGTTGTGCTTCAAAAATGCATCTTTTTCAAGTGCATGATAAGCATTTCGTTGCAAAGTAACATTTTTTCAAATGGAAAATTATGCATTGAACAGGCCTCATCATGACAGCTTTGCTTTGTTGTTAATTACCACACAAAGGCCTATTAGCACTAGTGTAGTGTCTTCTGTGTCACATAACACTCTGAAATGTTCTTCGTTAATGACTTCTGTCTGGACTTACTAGCAGCAACACAAACCTATTTGATAATAAGATAAGTTGTTGGCATCATTGAACAAACCATCAGTATCACTAAAATCACCATGTTACAAACCTCTTTGTTTAACTATGTGAAAGTCACTATAGGCTAATTTAGGCATACACTGTTTCGATTGGAAAACTCGAGCCACAAGTGGCATAAAGCAAAATTAGGGATCACCTGAGGAGATCACTCTATAATTGGTTGTTTGCACCTAAATGGGTGTTATTCTTCTCGCACATCCAGTTTCTACGCAACGCAAACAGAGGTTGCAACAATTCCAATAGTTAGTTTGCTATAATAATGCTAAAGCAAAGTAGACACCGCCTATCAGCATCGCAGAACATGAGATAAGTAGGCTCTGTTGAAATTAAAACGTTCCCACAGGGACTGGGAGCTCGTTACGTCTATGGAGGTCAACAAAACTGGAGCAATTAGGCTATCCTTGAATTTCTAAGTTAAAAATTTTCTGCCTAAATTGCCAAAAACGTTGAAATTTGGCCGGTACATGTTGCAACTTTGACAAACGATCCCTAAGAAAAGTATTCAGGCTCCCAAAGAAACTTTTTTGCCAAAGTTCTGCTCACACGAAAACCAACAAATGAGCGAAATATGTCAGTCTCAGTCCCAAGAACTCGTATCTGTGATTCAGAAATAACCGATGGTGAAATATTATGGTATGATAGAGCTAGCTGTCTCGCCGTGTATATCTTGCTGCATGTTACCTTCCTTCCACTGAATAAAAACTTTTTCTGTAAGAAAAGGTTCATTTATTCTATTGCCACTGCTCTTGAGTCGCTTCTGTTCATAGGTGTAGGAGCAGGCAAATTTTTGGGAGCGCGAAGGATTTTTGCCCGATTTTCCCAAAACGTGCCCGGAAAACATTTGGGCCAAATTTTGTGCGAACATTTTCTCAAGCAGACGTTCTTTTGGGATGAACTCGCAAAACAGTGTCTTCATATGATTCTGCAAACGTTAGGCGCCATTTTGCCCAGATTTTCAGAGATTTTGCGAAGGTTTTCGCAGATTTTGCCCAGATTTCCTCGTTTGTTCCTGGATTTTCAGGGACTTTGTCCGGATTTTCACCAAATCACTAGGCGCACGCCTGCATCCTACACCACAACGTCTGGCAGATCCTGATTGTTGTGTTCTTTCTTTTAAAACACTTACGGTGCCAAGTTTTGTTCCAACGTACTAGTTTTTTGCGTAGGTGCCGCGATACATTTCGGAGCGTGCTCCATTTTTTTCCCGCCAAAATTGTCATGGTAAACCCTTTCCTGTTGCAAGTACGTTTTGGAACGTCCGACTGTCCAAGTGCCTTGTTATTGTTGCGCAACGTGGTATGCGACTGGGGGAGTCTTTTTCTTTTATCTCAACTTGAAGCGAGTGCTCGTTTTGCTCTCGGCATGGCGATAGCCAGAGTTCATTTTGCTGTTAAAACAGTGTTTTTGTTGTGAGCAAGTTTTTGTTGCAAGAAGTTAGTTGGTGTGGCAGGCAAGTACAGTAATAATCGATAAGAAGGTGTTTCGTTAAATATTATTCCGAAATTAATGTAAATGATCCATTTCCTGATTTTTGAGGCTGAGCTCGCAGTTGCTACTTCGAGGAGGCACGCGGGAACCAGCTTTTGCCAGAGCGCATTTTTATGAAAGAAGCTTTTCAATGTAGTACGTAGCTTCTTATCGTTTGAGCGAGTTGTAACAATCCACTGCTTGACCGGATTAGATCTTGTGGCAGGTGTTGAGCCAATCGATTGTCTTGTCATCCAGAACCGTCAGGCCGTGCGGTCCATAGGTAGGTCGATGGATTGGACATTAGAGGACAACATGGTCGGCAATTTGTTGTTCTGCGCCACACTCACAGGACGTTCAAGGGGTCAAACCCCATTTGTGTAAGCAGGCGCGGAAACGTCCGACACCGGTGCGGAGGCAGTTAAGCCGGACCCAGGCTCTTCTTGAGAGGGTCATTCCGGTGGGGTGGGTGCTGGTTTCGGGGGTGAAAGCGCAGTACGGAGCTAATAGGCACGGATGGATGGGTTTTATAAAAATTTGTTAAGTATCTGATTTTAACTAATGATTTTGCTTTATATCACTCACATTACCACTGGTTTCGTGTCTATAGCGCAGTTGATGACGTCATTGTTCCAGGTTTGATGAAAATGTAATTGCAAGGCGTGTAGGGACCGCGCAAGTCACTATGGTGACATCTGAGCTGAATTTCAGCCACATGTCGCCGTCCGATCGCGCTAGAGAGTCAGTCAAGACATCATAAGATGCGATACGCATTTTCGTGTACTCTCTTTTTAAAAAAACGGGTAATTTGGCACTCGTTTTTCTTCATAAGTCCCATTATGGGGTCTGAAACTCATAGGCGTAGCCAAGTGGAGCATCGCCAGGGGAGCGAAGTTGGCCATGCCCATCTCAAAACTTCTAGCATATGTAGTTGTTTTATGCTTTGAGAGGTGGTGAACCAAACAGAAAACTGTTGCTCGTTTAAAGTCAAAATAGTGGCACCGCCCAAACGTTTGGCGGTTATGTCACTGCTGGAGCCTCCTTGTGATGTTAAATTTCTCCAAAAATTGCCAATTTCCCCAATTTTTTGAAAATCACAAGTGCACGAAAATCCGTATCGTTTGATGCTTTGATTAGCTTCGCTCTCCACAGCGATCTTTGGCAAGCTATGGTCGAAAGGGAATTTTATTGTTTTGGTGCAACAGACAAGTGCCACAATGGCCAATCCGGTCAAGAAAACCGACGGGGATTGTTATCTTGATTCCCCTTTTGTCAAATGTACTGTGTTAGCAACTATTTTTTGTAACTGGTAGAATATCCGCCTAAATTGCAAACTGATCCACCAAAAAATCGCCAACCCACCAAATTTAGCGGAAATTGACATCATTCGTTGGGTTTGTTTGATGCACATCTATAGTTAAGTTTATTTACGAGGTAACAACGCGCGTATTTGGCCCAAAACCACTTGGCACCCAACGTTAGCAAAAAGACACCTGGCACCGAAAGTGTTGGGGTTTTCAACGATCCTTCTGCTGGCAACGATGTAATGCTGGTAATCCTATTCATCGTCAGTCAAACCTCTATCGCACCTTGTCAGCTTTTGGCTTTCAGCCGATTATTGACGTTCGTGCGCGCGAATCTAATGAATATAGCAATGGCTGCTCTTTCTCATGGTGCATTGGACGTATCAGCAGTCAAGTACGAGACTATTTTGTGTCGGATTATGAAAAACAAGGAATGCTTCACATGCAACCCGCATTGACTCAGATCTATTAGGGTATCTTATTCACGGATGTCATAAATGAAATGCTGAAAGTTTACATTCCAACGAAACTATTTCATCCAAACTTCCAAAAAAGCAAGCCTTGGTTTAATTT
>Ga0210059_1013474_pt1 | contig 12229 bp, 6 predicted proteins | sample Ectturendosymbi2_FD_188042 | JGI IMG/M metagenome (GOLD analysis project Ga0210059, IMG submission 188042) | Ecteinascidia turbinata endosymbiont from Florida, USA - Sample 2 (SPAdes) (version 2) | ecosystem: Host-associated > Tunicates > Ascidians > Unclassified | place: Key West, Florida...
GACCCTGTAGGGACCCGATTTCTCTGATTCTAGGGACCCGATTTTCTTTGAATGCAGAAACCCGATGATGACTTTCTCTGATTCTAGGGACCCGATTTTCAATTCTAGGGACCCGAATCGGGTCCCTAAAACACCCTGGTGTACACCGAAATAATGGAATAACATAACTTATGAAGGATATCCGGTCTTGCAATGAAAAACATTCGAACTAATAATTGTAACATTTGTGCACGCTGCTATTTCTTGCCTATAACGAGTTAGTTTGTTGTCCTTTTGGTCATAACCCATGAAAATGGAAAAATGAAACAATAGTTCACAAAAATAAATTTCGATTTCATGAAACTGACGTCAACATGTTAAGAAAATATGACTCAGAACTTTTTAATTTAAAACTGCTGGTTACTGTAGCCAGAGCAGCATCGACAAAAAAGCGAATAGCCGCATTGTCATAAAAACAACTTTTCTCGAAAAAGTTTTTGGACAGTTTTTCTGCAAGTCCACATACTGAAAACTAAGCATTGTCAGGCATGGCACAAAGGTTAGACTTAAAGCAAAGCCTAATACTAAAATTTTTGATCTGATAAAATCATATCGCGATAAAAGATTGAATTTTGAAAATTACCACATTATTACAACTTACCACAACATTGTTCTATACGATAACCAAGGGATTTTGGTTTCAAGACTGTGGGGATATAGAGGCTTGTTCATGGGAATGTCATTCCTATGGGAATCCCATGGGAAACGTCCCATGGGATGGATTGAGATGGGACAGGCATAAATTGCTATGGGATGAGAATGGGACAGATAAATATGTCCCATGGACAACCCTGGGCATATACCTGTAGCAGTTTTTTTCAAGCAAAAAAGACCTTTCAATAAAATTATGTATTGACATTAGATCCACAGAATTTTGCGATGGTATTTAGGCAGATGACGAAAGTGTTTTTCGATGGTGATTCAGCGGATAGTTGACATTTAATAAAACAAATATTGTGTCGGCAAGGAAAGCACAGTAAAATTTTTTAAGTTAAACCTACAGATACAAAACCGCCAACAAGCTTGTTGCAAAGCTAACTTTGAAGGCACTTACCGCTGTTCTCCAGCGATACATCTAGGAAACTGGTTCGTGGTAGGTAAAGCAGGATGCCATTCCCCGTTTTCCAGATCACACATGTACATATGCGTGTGTTCTGTTCGGTAACCCGAGTTGCAAGTAACGGAGCAAAGCATTTTTCCTTCACTTTCCTCGCACAGAACAGATCCGTGCTCCGGATGTTTGGCTTCACAAAATGTCCCTTCAAATGAACAAACAAATCACGCGTACCAAATCACATCCAACGGCTCAATTGACATTTCTTGTTGTTATAGTTCGTGCCAACTGACAAAGTTAGAAATGTATAATTTTTATTCACAGCATATTGACAAGTGGTATATCTGTCATAATCTCATTCGAAGCAATGGCCTGTTCTAATACATAGGCTTGTCCATAGGAATGTCATTCCTATGGGAATCCCATGGGATGGGACAGCACACATTTGTACTTCCCATGAGACAGTAGCCATGTCATAGCAACTTCATTACGTCAGAGCTAACCTTAGTTTTTATACTTTTTACCTTTCAAAGGTTTTTTTAAAGTCAATAAATTTTGTCGTTTTGCATGTCTCTTTGTACATGTAGTCCTATTTAGTAGATACTACACCTAAACTTTCATAAATTTAATAATTTTAATTGAATTGTATTCCATATTAATATTATAATGGGAATCCCGTGGGATGGGACAGGCACAAATTGCTATGTGATGGGACAGACAAATATGTCCCATGGACAATCCTGCTAATACAAGCAAAGATCTATAACCCAAAGCCAAAGCCCAGCAAGCAAGTAACCTGCTATTGTCTGATAAAGATCTGTAACATAGATTTCCAAACTTAATTGGGTCGGGCCTTGCCCAGCCCAAGACATTAAACTTTAAATTTTACGTGTGATTTTAATATTATCAGAACGTACTTCTTACGTTGACTCGTTCTAGATTTTACAGGAGCTAATTATTTTGATTACATCCGGTTTTACGAAGTTGTAAGCATAGTTCGCTGTTGAACTATAATCTAATTTGTGTGGAAAACGTCAGTATTGCAAAAAAAATTCTGATTACTTCATCATGGGAACAGGGCGAGAATTGTCTGAAATTCAGCCATTTATTGCTCTCAGATAAATTGTGAGCCTATTAAAATAAGCAACCTCTGTTGCTGCTTCTTGTTTGGTAATTTTAACGGTATGTATTTTTTATGACGTTGCAAGATCCATAGATCTTGCACAGATCCAAAGATTGTGTTTTAAGTAACTGGCAATAATTTTTAATAACGCTTGTTGTAAAGCATAAAATATCCTCTGATTAAAAGTCGTCTGGAAAAAATACCTGCAAAGCTAACATCATTTTATGAATGTTATCGCAGATTGTAACTACGTCACAACGAATACTGTTATCGTCAGGTACATGCTTTATCACCAGCCCAAGTACAGACAAACAGACATACAACTTATGTGGTTTGTGGTGTAACATAAAAACTTCATACTGAGTGTACGATTGCAAAGCCAGTTACGCATCCAGTCCTTCAAAGAAAGGATTAGTTTATTTCCTGAAAATATTTAAAGTAGCAAGATAATTTAGAAGCCATTTCATTGGATTTTTTAATTCGTACAAATTTGAATCATTTTCTGTACTTTCTAACAAAATCAACATTGTGGGAATGCTCCTGCTGTTTTAAGAAACAAATTGTTTTCTCAAAAACAGGAACATGCGATTTTGTTTTTTTCAGAGGTAGCCGTAGTATTTTTTTGATTATATTATAAAAATATAACTTCCTGACGGTGATCCACGTCTTACAGAAATATAAACTGGAAAGATCGTTAAAAACGTAATGTTGTATGAACAAAAAGCCACCATCTTAATCATTCATGAATAAACTGTCACTGCTTTGCATTAAACACTTTAGAAAAAGGTTATGAAATGAGGTATAAAATGCGTTTTATGACGTCAACCGCATTAAACAGATCTTTGTCAAAAAGCTGTCTGAATTCGTCCCCCTAACACGGTTTGAAAATTAGTGACATGATGGGAATAGCAAGCGTAACGAAGTTTCGAAAAACGAAAATGGCGTTACGGCCTGTTCGCTGCATTTATTTGGAATTTCATTTCTTTTGGCTAAAGTCCAAAATAACTGCCATTTAATTCCGAATAACATTAACTTAGGGGAGTGCTTTATTTTTAAAAAATACGTGTTCGTGAAGTCGGAACAATAGATAGTTCAACTGGAACAAAGTGAATAATTTAGCTTGTATGGGTGTCCTCAAACCAAGTGACAGAAAGAGTCGACATAACGTGACATGAATAAGAAACCGGAAAAGTTAAATTTGTGATGATGTAACTGCTATTAAAAATGCTGACTGTAACTGAATGTCATTGTCTCAAAGCCGTATAGTAACTGCACGGAAACAGGCAAATTCACTTTTTATTGAAATGTTCCTGGTGTGCTGCACATTCAATTGTTCCAAATAACCCACAACTTACGTTTGCATGAAGGGAAGTGATCACCAAGCATCCATTTTCCATCGAGGAATTGGTTGACAATCATTTCTCCTACGGATGCCCCAGATTTGAACGAGAATCCCGATTTGCATTTGGCGGTGCAAGCCCTTTAAAATAAGGCTAATCATAGTCATGACATGTGGGAACATGTTTTATGCAGATTTGATAGAACCACCTTAATATGTGCTAATGGTTAAAAAATCGAAATGACATTCAAAAGTAGTAAAAATTGAAGCTTGAACGTACGTGATTCTGTTTTCTGTTTTACATTCAACTTCACCATTGGGTGGCGCTTCCAAGTCGAATGGTGTAACTAAGAATAAAAACAAGTTATAAAATTAAAGAAATTTACCAACCGACTTTTAGGTCTCGCATAGACTCGGAGAGCGGCAACCATTGAGAGGTCTACATAGATTTGATGTGCTACCTACGAACCTAAGTTAACTCTTCCTGCACCGACTGTTAATACAAGTGAAGAATAAACTTATCGCAAAATTCACCGTCAATAACAATATTCCCACTTCGAGGATAAAGGTAAAAGCTTTTTGCTAAAGCTTTTTAACACAGCAGGTCTCTTAATTTTAAGCGGCAACCCTTCAGATAAATTATTATCTCTGCATTTATTTGCCAATAAGAATAAACTTTTACGTTATTTACTCTGCATTTATTTGCCAATAAGAATAAACTTTTTCGTTAAATTTTTACTTTCTGTTTTTTTGCAAATATTTCTAGTTTAATTTTAGCTTCTTGTCTATACTAAATATCATTTGTTTTTGCCACAGAGCATACGAAAAAAATATAAAGCTTACGGTGTTTTACTCTGTTGAAGTAGCTTACTTGCACAGGTTTTATTTTTGTGTTTTTATTTTATTGAATATCACTGCTGGCATTGCACGTTTGTCTGTCAATTTGTACAATACCAAATTTACGTTTTCTTTATCTCATTAATTCACAATTCTTCTAAGCTCTAAGCAGTTTTTTATTTTCTCTAAACGTAAAATAGTAAACAGCTACAGACACAATGAAAAGGTTGCGCTGCGTTTTACTGCAAGACCACATTAAAAATCGCTGTTAATACTTCGTCTGAAAGGTTCGCCAATTAAAAAGCAAACACTTGCGCGTTTTATTCAAAATCAAAAAGACCTTGTATATTTAGTAAGTTTTGATGCTGCAATTCAGAGTCACTTCCAATATTCACATTTCTGCCAAGCGTTTTCATATATTTCTGTAAAGGGCAAGAACCAATAACTGAGACCCATCTCCCAAAATACTACATTTTTGGAAGACGTACGTTTTAAACTGGCATTTCCAGTTGCTGGTGTTGGGAAACAACATATGCATACGGACACAATATCAATTTTTTTATTCACCTTTTGCAACACAAGTAAAACTTGTTCAACTTTTCCATTAACAAAACATTAAGCTTTCATTGGAACACACAATTCAAAAAAATTTTGTTTCTTTCGCTACACTTAAATTTACTCTACATATTCGCCAATCTTACTGTCTGGGGAGGGGAAGGAAGGGTCCGTCTTTGCAGCTGTAAAAGATAGTAAAATATGAGCAAGCTTTAAAAAATTACCAAGTAAATTTGTAAGTTTGTCAATTCATCGCATTCCATTCTTGCAACTAGGTCTTTAGGGATCAAAATCGAAAATACATTTTTTTAAGATCTGCAGCATGCCATGATTCGTTTGCATTTATTGGAAAAGCACACATGCCGTACCCAAGACGTTTAGACAGTTAGGTTTGAAACAAGCCTGATTAAACTCTTTCGTCTAAGAACCATTTTAAACCGGTTAGTTTAAATACTTTACTTTGCACGAAACACACTTCATTATTTAAAAACAAACAACAATGCGAAAGATTCTTCAATGCACTACGACTTTTTTACGTCCAGCAATCTTTTCCAACTATATAGACGATGCGGTACAAGAGAAGGCAGAGTATACTTACAGTCTTCGAAAGCGGCACTGCAAAATAAAGACTTTGGTTATTGTCAACGACGCCTTATCAACCTTCACAAATATAAAAAACAAATTCTGCTACTATTACCACTGCAACAACATGTTTGCGAGAAAATTCTATTTGGAACTGTTTCTAAACGTACATTTTGTAGCTAAAATACAAGGGTAGCGTTTTAATCAATCAAAGTTTTAAGCGACGAAACCTTGCAAGACTGTAAAGTTGCGCATACGTTTCTGCCCTTACAACTAACGTTTTTATGCGATCGGTTTTAACAAGTTAAAAGTTAAGAGTAGCAACGGGAACTGCAAGAAAACGCAAAAAAGCAAATAGCGGAATAAAACAATATTTCTAAGCTTGTGCTTTTTATGAAATTTCTATTCACAAAGCATATAAAAGTATTCGAGTAAGCACGTAATATCCACACAAAATGCTACGCCCAAAAAGATATTTATCTGATTCATAAACTATAAATTATAGAGATAACGTCAAAATTTTTTAAAAATATACACATTCAATTGATGGAATGAAACCAACAACTTTTCTCGTAAAACAAACTGCCCCGTGTGGTCGTTTTTGCGCATCTTTGGTACCGAAAGATTAGCTTTATTCAATTTTTGCAGTTCTGTTAAATCTGTTAAAACGGGGAAAAAACTGCTCAAATTGAAGCATGTTTTTAATTACATTATTTTTTATTTTGCACCAATACAAAGGCGTGAGCTTACCTGTGGGGAGCAGCACCGCATGCCAGTAACGCAGATAATAAAACGGCACGAAGTGCCATGGCGCGAAGTTTGCGCGATAATCTCGTTAAATCTGAGCCGTATCGGTTTGCTTTATTCACTGCAGTGAAATGCACAAATCGCTTCCTCCTGGAAGCATCTGTAGCTTTCTGGCACTTGCGCAGTATTTTATATGATGCTGTTTGACCTTAACACGGATGCGGGTTTGTGTCCGGGACATGACTGACACGGCGCGAATCAAGGCAAAATACAAAGATAAGGACGTAAACATCTGCGATGATGAGCTATTGATATGGTGCTTCAAAACAATGCGATCATTAATCGCAAAATCGATCAAGTGATCGTTGCCAGCGGAATATCCTGGTTTGGTGCGCTTCAGTTTGGATATACGTTCTCTTGTGTCCACGTTACACAAGCGCTGCAAAAAGAAAGATGGAAGTTTGTGTAAAGGGCTTCAACCTCGAGAGCAACCAGGAACATCCTGTTTAATAGCCCTGCAAAGTCATCGCGCCAATACCTAAATAACAAGACAGAAAATTTGATATAACGTGAAGGGTGCTTGATCTGTGTAAATTTAATGAAGTTGTTCAGCAGACCAGGATGTTCACTAACAACGTCTAATTCAAGTTGATCTAGCGGGCCACTTATATGATAAAAAATCAATCCACTTCTTCTAGCAAACTATTGCCGACATTGTCTACCATTGATCCTGCATATTTTTCCGGTAGATCAGATGAAGTTAATTGCAGATAGAAAAGACTTCTCTCACAAAGCAAAGTCACTATTGCAAAAACATCAAAACCAAACTTTTGCGCCTCAAAAATGATGAGCAACTTTCTAAACGCCAAATGGAAAGCGCACAGCCTGTTTAGTTCCTCGCTTTCATGGTGAGTGCGCTTGTTTTTGCTGCCCTTACAGCAAGGGCGTTTCTTTGCGAGGAAAAATAATTTGTAGGATTTTATGGGTTACTTGTTAGGACGCAGACTTAGCTGCCTATAGTTTTACAAGGACCAGGCCCGCAACCAGAGCGGGGCAATCCGGCAATTGCCCCCCACCCGAAATTTTCACAAACGTATGTATTTGTTAGGTGTGTAGGGACTGGGTTGTAGGTTATTGTAGAGATCCCTAGTGGTTGAGGGGTCAACCTAGTTGTTGCAGGAGCACAGGTCCGCTGATAACTCTCCAGTAGTACTCCAGTAATAACTCTCCAGAAGTTGACTGTTTCTTTCGATTATATTCAGATATACAACAAAAAACTCCAATGCAAGTGAGCGTGAAGTCATATAACGTAACGTAATGGTTCGGTAGAATCAGAATTAGAATGACGACGAACAAAAGCGTTGGGCGTTCGAATGCGCCACAGGAAACAGCGACCGACTGCGGTTATGTAGGTTTGCAGGCTATCACGTCAGCGGTCGAACTGTTCGCAAACAGGTACATCGCGTTGAATCACGAATGGAATATTACTGGGAATTACGCAGTAAGAATGCGCAAAACATTAATGCACTAATGTGTCCACTATAGGTGCAGCAACAACTCACATCATTTCCGTCCCGGACTGTTGTAAAATACAGCTGAATCGCGAAACTCTCGGCAATCCGTTGATGATGATTCACTTTTGCATTGCAATGCTTACATGACGGTTAATGGTTCGCGAAAATAGTAGCAAAATCAAGCACTTATCACTTTGCGCAAAAACGTACATTTAAATTTGACTTTCTGTTAATTTGAGAAGCAAATGGCGCCTAATCAGTATTCAGTGACAAATCACATAAGAAACAATAAACCAACAACGAATGATTTGAATGAAATCGTATTGAACGTTTCGAAAAAAACACTTTTTCGCCAGCAAAGATTGAATGAAAGGGGAAAGCCTTACACCAAGCAGTACCCAAACTATTGCAGTGAACACTACGTTGGTGGCAAGACAATGGCAACACCGCATGCGAATCTTTTTGCACCTATCCACTAACGCTAAACATGCAAATACCGTTTTTTCAGCCTTCCGAACCCAGTCCACCATTTTTAGTCGTCCGTGCTCAACCCACTGTACCCTTAGCCCAGGCAGGGCCGGATTAAAGGTTAGGGGGGACCGGGGCAATTTGCACTGTAGGGCCCCTATGACGTAATTCATGATGTTATCTTATATAAAAATTATGTTTTCGCTGATTCGCAACGTTCTCGTTTGCTTTTTCCGGTAGTTGAGAATATGCTTATGGTTGCTCAACTGCACATACAGTTATTTGCGAGAAGAGAGTTTATGACATAACGCTAGAGTGTATTCTTACTTGTAAGAAAAAATATTTTACAGGCTAGAGAGTGACTCGGCATAAAAACAACATTCACCCGAACAATAAGCAGAAGCGAGAGATCACAAACAAAAACACCAGAAAAATAACATGTCAATATGGCCAGCCAAACTACATTTTCTGGTGTTCTGAATAACGCCCTGCTTTAGCCTACCATTTGCTGTTTGGAAGTTTTGCTGGAAAAAACGATTCAGACCCTGCGTTTTAACTAACACTGCCAGATCAGCGCGCTTTTTTTCAGAAACTTTGCGCATTTTAGCTGCTGATGGCATTACAGATTTCGGCATCGCGCTAGCTAAACACTGCAATCTCGTTTCCTGCTCTTTTGTTCTGCAAATCGACTGATTAAAACCTTTTCTGACGGGCCACGCAATAACATGTGATGTAAATGGTTTGACTAGCTTCATATGTTTATTATGATGCAACAAAATGATGGTAACCACTGCGAGAAGAGTGCGTTTCCACCATACTTTACCATTTATTACGAAACAAAGGGTCGCAGTTCGACTGCGTCTGCCTCCAGACGGCATAGAAGTTACGGGATCATTGATACCAAACAGCAACCACAGCAGGACTAGCTTTATCAAGCTTATAGCAACGTTTACGCGACATTTGTGCAGTAGGCGTGATGCACAAGTAGATGAATTATACCCATGCCAAAAGAACGATTATTAGGAAAAAGTTACAAGCAAAATTCAAACACATTTGCAACAAAACCGAAAATATTTATGCTAAAACTGGAAGCAAGTCAAGCCTGTAGAGACGTCAATAATGATACTTAATTCAACACAGTGGCGTACGCAGAAAATTTTCATGGGGGGTTCATTTAGTGGCATATGATGGTCATTTGTTAGTGGTGTGCGGTCTTTGTGACGTCACAATTTGACGTCATATTCATGTTTCCAAACCAACGTTTTGGCGAAGTTTGTTGACATAATATGCATATTCTTCTACACGCACTCCCTTTTTTTATGTGCCATTGCACCGAATATAAACTATCAGCGTTCCAAGTCAGGATATCGGAGGAAAATAAACTCAATGCTGCGACCCAGGAGTTCATAACTGCCACAAAGGGGAGTGAAACATGCTCATCACTGCGTCAGAGCAATTTACAACTGTAAAATGAGGCTGCGCTGATGTCTCCTCGAATACGAGCAGTCGAGCATAGGTGTGCGGCTGGACTGGCTGGCGCACACCCCGGCTTGCAAGATCGAATCTTGCTGAACTAAACAACAGGGTTGCCAACCTGTCTTCACCGAAAAAAGACAGAAAAGCCAAGATGGCAGTTTTGAGGCATATACACATAAAACACGCACAGCCACGCACAAAATAGACATTAGAACTCGTCAAAAACATCGACATGACACAAGTCCAATCTTTAGAAGCATATTCTTTCTCGTAATTACAGTGTCGTGCATTTGTTTTTCATCAATAACATCGATCATTTTTACGGCAACAGTAAAATTTTTGCAGTATTTTGTGCACCCTGCGTGGTAATAGACCTTCGTTACAAGAGATTTGTCATGAATATGCAGCTCAGACAATGTTTTGCCAGAGCCAAGCCTATCCGACTGAAAATAAGCCAGAAAAAAGCCAGATTTTTCTGGCTTTTTTATTTCCCAAAAAGCCAATGGTGTTAAAAAAAACAGATTTTCAAAATCTGGCATCAAAAAAGCCAAATTGGCAACGCTGCTACACAAGAATTGAGAATGCGCATAAAGTAGTGTTGCAGTTGACTGCATCGCCTTGAACTACTGAGGCATGCACAAGAGAAAGATGGCAATTCGGGCATTAACTAACAGGAAAGTAACCAGCAGCAATAGAGATTCATCACTGACTTCACTCTACTACTACTAGGTTGCACTATGATTATAGAGGGATAAGTGAACTACGTTTATTCGCTTGAGGTGACTATCACAGTAACTTGTTACTCATGGGCACCATCTAGCGGTGACCATTTATTTACATGTGGCACCATCTTCTGGCCGCCACAGTAGCCTACGCAAGAAAACTTTCAATTTTTTGTTAAGTATACAAGTCCAGAAAACTTAGTTTTCCTTTTCCCCTGCTGAGACATTATGAAATGCCTGAATGCTTCTGTGTTATAGACTGCTGTTTTTGAGCTCGTGCAACAGTTCTATCATGCTACAAAATTTGGTAATGCAGCCAGTGCGGTCAGCGCATGTGCTGATCAGCCATAGCAGACAAATTAAAGACGATTATTTCGGATAAAGTGAATTATCGCGGAACACAGTCTTAAACATGCGTAGGTGTACGCAAGGTCTGCAAAGGTGGTGAGATGGTTTCTGGATGCAGACGATAACCCTGATTCCCACCAAAACCTAATTATTACCTTTTGGCCCATATGCAATGTTCCTTGAAATTTGAATGCAAATTTCTTCCGTGGTATTTGCATTAAGTCGACAAATTAACAAGCAAAAAGTATGCGAAGACATTTAATTTCCTTTGCGCAGTTAATAAAGATTTTGTAAGATTGCAAGCTCAAGGGGGGTTTTTAACCCCACCCCCCCTCTTTCATACGGCCTTGATGCAACATCGGAATATATGTTTGTATTCTTGTATTGCTTCTGAATCACGACGATTTTCCAAACGAGTATTCTGTTTGAAAACAATTAATTGTTATCACGGGGCCTCCTTGCCCCGTTTCCCCCCTTTATCCGGCCCTGAGACCAGGGTGGGCAAACTACAACCCGCTGAACATTTTTGCCACCCTCATATACACAATGTACATTCAGTATTTTTGTGTTGATCGAGTAGCACTGATTTATCACGAGTCGCTTCTGCTTGAAAAACATGCAGCATGATAGTCGAGTGCATAGTGATCTTAGCACGCAAATATAGATCTAGGATCTAGACCAGGGGTGAGAAAACTGCGGCCCGCGGGCCGCATATAAAAGTATAATTTGTAGAAGCTGGCCCTTCGCTGGATTCTGACTTGGCGTACGTGAAAACTCGTCATTTTCAATAATTTTCACATAAACTACAACAAACTTCCTTTGAAAACTATAATATCATTGTTGCTTTGTAATCGATATGGACAATGGAACACTATGACATCAAGGAACTTGTTCACTGTAAACAGTATTTGCCTATCAGGATCACTTAAATTAAATGACATTTCGACAACCTGATAAAGCCGCCGAGTTTATCGCAATCCCAAGTTCCACTATGCACATTTTCCAAACTCGTAAGTTTCGTTTGGGATCGTCTTAACGAAGAAAGGTGCATTCAGGGACGTCGGAACGGGTGTGCATGACGGGGACACTGCCCCCTGCTCTTTGAAGGGGGGGACGGGGGAGGCACAACGGGGGCACAGGTGCCTTTACATAACAGTATCTTCGGTCTTCTTCTGCATCTTTTGAGCTAGTTCTTCAAACATCTGCTTGGTCGCACTAGATGTCGGGGCAGGTGTTGAGCAGCCATTCGATTGTCTCATCGTCCAGAACCGCCAGGCCGTGCAGTCCATGAGGAGATCGATAGATTGGACATTGGCGGACATAGTCAACGGTTTTTTTCTTCGCCACACTCACAGGCCGCAGAGGAGGCTATACCCCATTCGTACAAGCAGGAGCGGAAACGTCCGACACCGGTGCTGAGGCGGT
>Ga0210059_1013475_pt1 | contig 12228 bp, 6 predicted proteins | sample Ectturendosymbi2_FD_188042 | JGI IMG/M metagenome (GOLD analysis project Ga0210059, IMG submission 188042) | Ecteinascidia turbinata endosymbiont from Florida, USA - Sample 2 (SPAdes) (version 2) | ecosystem: Host-associated > Tunicates > Ascidians > Unclassified | place: Key West, Florida...
CATGGCTCAACTGCGGGCTGCCCGCGGGTGAAGCTCTCACTCCAGCGTTCCCTGCGGAAAGTAGGATTTTTTCTACTTCGCGGGAAAGTAGGATTTCTACTTTGAATTAAATTAACAAGATTGGATCTAATTTTTACTCCAGAAGTGCTTCATTTTATGGAGATGAACTTAAACGTACTTCTGTAATTACCACGTTCCTCTTGTTAAAATATGAGAATGCCAACACTGTGTTTTCTCTTTACAAGCATTCAAATGATGATCTGTAATACACTCCCATTGTGATGTCGCAAGCAATTCGGATTCAGGTTGAAGTCTGCAGCTGCAAACGTTGAAATGGAGATATACAATAACATGTGATAAAAACCATCACCACCATAAACACATTGCATGTGCCAAGTGACCACTGACTGTTGCATGTTGCTGCAACTCAAAAATATTTACTGATATAAACTAACTGATATTGATGTGTGTTTCTTGTATTAACTTTGGGTGTTTTGTCGTACTTTTGGTTGATTTTTTTAACATTTTACTGCATCAAACCATGCACATTTTGTTGGCAAAAAATAGGTGATGTTGATTTCAAGATCTTCATTTTCAGAACCCTCACTTTGGTTATAAGAGTGTTTGCTCGATTTCAGTTGTGTAGCGATGTCATGCGACCTGGAGGGGTGGCATGGCCACGCTTTAGATTCAGTAATTAACTAAACTTACACGTGGGTCCTATTTACTGAATCTTGGATCGTTATCACAGCGAAATTCTGTTTAACAAACCCGTTTATCTAACTTCTAAATATTTCCTCCTAAACTTCTTATATCAGTCAAATTATCAGGGAGTAATATTGTATATTTCACACTTTATTAAACAGTAATAAACAAATAGAAAAACACCAACGGTACTCACCAATTCATAATATCCAATATTGTTTATGCACTTCTCGACAAAAGACAACTCACATTTACATATATTTTATTTTCTGTTACTGTCTTCATAGTGTGCGATAGGGAGATCAACGATCTGTATAGAACGGTTCCCCCATTCAAGCATTTGTCACTATGAGCATAAATTCTGTCTTTCTGATATTTCACTCTATCAGTATTTTACATCGAGCATATAAATATATCATACAAAATACCATATATTTCGTTCAGAAGTAATTCCTTTCAACAATTGCTTATCCAACTAATTTATTCATACTATCATACAATCTTTCTGACTCTCTCTGTACTGTTCACTGACTGACAATTCAAATCTGACTAGTCACGATTCTTTCTGAGAAAAAGGTAGTCCTTGTTCGTGCAGGAAATATCCATTAATCCACGTATATCCACAGTTGCATTCACTCAAGCATGTTTGTAATCCAGAGGTTTTGATTCGCAGTGGAATCAGCAACTAGTTGACAAAATTCAGACTTAACAATAATAATTTAATCAAAACATAAATATAATTCCATGAACAAGTACATTATCTTGTTTGACTGAGTTTCATTCGGACAAGCCTATTTTTCTGGGTTAGCCTGACAGGGATTCATCCGGACAAGCCAATTGTACTATTGCGGTGCTCGACCTAAAATAGTCTTCTGCCTCATGCTCATGACCTTATTGGCAGGAAGAGTCTTATTCAAAAGACCGACTTTACGTCCAAATTCAGCCGTATTTATAGTCGAACATTGCTTCAGAGTTTGTTAACCACACCTCTTTATTTCATGAGCTTTGATTGATTGCCTTTTGTTAAAGCTTCTTGTGATTGGCCAGTTCAAATAGTTTCTGGAAGCTTCTGGGGTTTGTTGATGCTTGTGTATCCACCTTCTGAACTTCAGTTCATGTTCCGTTTACGCATTTCCTGTCGTGATTGTCCATTAGGTTAACTGTCATGTGCTTTTGATATTTCACTGTGATTTCTCTGGGGTGACTTGAGGTTATTGTCCTTGGATAACAGCTTAACAGGTTCTATTGCCTTGGCAACGGTTTGACAACCAGCTTTTATTGGTTGTCACATTTTGTCGTTGCTGTTACTTTCGTCAGGCTTATTGGCTTTTCCGTAGAGTTGATTTTATATACAAGAATTCATTGTTCAGGCAAAACTTGCCTGTAACAGTTGTAATGTTCTTTGTTTCAGATTTATAAACGTGGCAATCGTGTTGTTGCTGATATGTTATGCCATGCCGACTGATTCGAACTTCAATTGGACACTAATTGATCATGTACTAAGCATGAGGTCATGGAGCCATATGTAACTGTCGACAAAGCTTGTCATAAAAAAACATACCCGTTGTTGGCAGGGTATGGAGAAATATTACATCAAAACTGCACTGTAGTGGTAAGTAAGTTTGCAGTAAAGTTGCTGTGAAAACATAAAGGAGATTGTGTGATTTCATCAACTTTGTGTATGTTTGTAATCACTAGCTTTTCAGAATGTTTGTATCTTTACATTATTTGCAGTTGCTTAACTGCACTTACTTGTTCATCTGAGCAATGCCACCTCAATGGATAACGCTGAAAACACCGTACACTAAAAGGCACAAGAAAGTAAATAAAACTCCAAGTGGTTCTGGTGCTGTATCTCCTGAAACCTGTGGGTTTTACAGCCAGCTGTCATTTCCGGATGATTTAATTAAACGTGAAGATTAAGTCAAGTGATTATGCAGATCAATTGAGTGAACGCTGCGAACATGTTCTCAGGGTATATCATTATCACAGATCTGTGAACAATTTTTTCCCACGGAGAGCAACCACTTATTTCGTCAGTGTTAGAATGTGACACGAACAGTACACGAAGGTAACTTAACTGCCATTGAGCCAAACTTTTCATATTAACATAACATCGAAAGCATTACAAGTTGCGCATCTTGTTCATCTCTGACGACTTCTGCTGCACCTTCAACAGGCGAGCACTTTGCTGAAGAGCACAGTCGGAAAGACATAAAAAGCAGATGCGATAAGCTTTTACTCTGTGTTGATAAAAGTACGTAAAATCTACATGCTTTGCTGTGAGGATTCCTGCGTTTAAAGTAATATTCACTTATTCTTTCCACAGGTGGAAATGCTTCATTTTCATCGTATTAGCCAGTTCTTCCGATCCACTGATTGACCGCACTTGATCTCGGTCAGGTGTTGAGCAGCCATTCCATTGTCGTCATCCAGAATCGTCAGGCTATGCAGAGGTCGATGGCCGCTGGATTGGACAGTGAAGGACAACATGGTCAACGGTCTGTTCTTCTGCGCCACAAGTCACAAGACGCAGAAGGGGCAATATTCCATTTGCGTAGGCAGGAGCGGAAACGTCCGAGACGGATGTGGAGGCGGTCAAGCCGGACCTGCGCTGTTCTAGGCAGGGCCATTCCGGGAGGGTGGGTGCCAATGTCGAGGTGTCGGCAATACGTGAGCGTGGAAATTCTGAGCTTCCTGCAGCACACTACAAAACAAATACGTGACATGCAAGTGCGACGATCAGAAGACAGATTAGGTCACTTCGGACAATTTGTCATGTTGGAGTTGCGAGCGAACTTCAAGCTTTGCATGACACGTTTACGTGCATGACAAACGTTCTGTTTAGTAACTTTGAAATAGAAGTTGCGTGTGCGGAATTCGACAGTTCGGCGATGAAATGCGAAATGTGTTTTCCTTTGAAAAGTCACAAAAGTGCAAAGGTTCGCCCTGCTGTCGTCTGGGAAGCGTGTAAGCGCAAGAGTCAGTCTAGCACTTGTCCCAGATCTTTCCAAATATACTGTATTTATTGCGATTCATGATGCATACCATGGATTTGGAAGTGCCATTACTGCATATTCGTACACCGATAGGCCACCGATGGCAAGAAAGTACAATATATTCTTAGATTAGCTGTGAAATGGAATCAAAATGATACCTACGTGAAAGATCAATCAATAGATGCTGTCCAGGCTTAACTTTTGTGTAAACTCACAAACGCCTCATGCCAGTTGAAATAAACGTCATAAGCCATATTTCTTTACACACGTGGTCACGGTCGCACTAAGTTCTTCCAAAATTCTGACGGATGGGAAACTACACTGGCCATCAGGATGACGACAAAACACTTATGAAGCAAACATCCTTTGTAGTCCAACCTTCATAGTATTTCAAAAAGCCACATTTTTTTCGCATAAAACATTTGCGACCACCATCGCCGAAACGTCCCGTCGCCGAACTGTCCTAGACCGTTGCGGGTGTGACTTAAATTTACAGAACTTGAAAGTACTTTTCACATACGCCTGTTTCATTCACTTGTTTCACATCAAGAGTGACTTGTGATAAATGTCAGATAACATGACGATGAAAAATTAAATGAAAGATGTTTATCGTCATTTTTTGCCATGGCACGTGTTTTTATTGCTGAGACATTTCGGTCAGTTTACCCATAATTTTGTTAAAACTCGCCGTAACAGTTTTCACTAGTCTATTTTCGGACATTGTCACCGGATTTAGTTAATCTTTTTAGTCATTTTTTAAAAATGCGTCTATGACCGAAAAAAACAGCTGTACATCAGTACGTCTTGGATGCTGTATATGTTTTAAATTAACTTTGCTTTACACGTTGAATTCCTCTGACGTGAGTTGTTTGTGTACATTTTCGTTTTGGCAATATTTTCGGCAGTGGTTGCCTTTGTCTTAACTACGCGTGGTTCACACATTCCAGTCTTTGCCGGAGTCTTTTGAGTGAAGGTGGTGTAAGTGTTCAACTGACAAAATGGCAAGTTACATTCATGGATACGTCATTTTAAAATAACATGAACGTTTCGAAATTTTTTTCATTCGTGCGGTGTTTTAGTGTTCTTGCTTATTTGTTGCTATCCAATATGTACAAAACGTGCGCATCTACATTTACTTTTAGTCGAAATTGTCCTGTGAAAAATATGAGTCGTGTTTCAGGCAACCGTTGAAATAAGTTTTTTCTGAAACGCATTTGGCCATATTCCCCTATGATGTTGCCCTTGATATTTCATCAGTAAAAGAATTTAAACGATGTTGCCCTCAAGTAATTAGTTGATTCTGATATCAGATATGCATATATTTTGATTTCAGTCAAACGGTCGATATCACCAAGCGCTAAGTAAAAAATGTAGCTGCAAGGACGAATGTGGTAAAATTAGACACTTTGGTGGAGAGCAAACTTATTGTTTTTTGTGCTGACATATACGTGCTGCAAATAATATTTTATTAAACTTAAGGTGCCTGAACCGTTTCAGCGTTTGTGCTTGATTTTCATTCAATCACTGCAGTGTTCTCTTGTGCATTAAAAGCATATTCGTGTGCAGGGACCAGGGGCCGCAACCAGCTGATATTTTCGGAGGGGGGAAACATTATAACTGATGATGTACCTAACAACTGTACATGCTTTTGGGAAGCAATTGCCTGGTTACGGCCTTGGCAATGACTTATCTTCCTCCATGTTTCCGATGTGCTTTCTTTAAATTTCTTTGGTAAATGTTCGTTATGCAAGATGATGTTCATTTATGTTTTGATTGAAATAATTTATCTTCAATCTACCCATTCATGATATATATTCGATGTACACATCACCCTTTTTTAAAAGGATTTCGTTCAAAATACTATGAAATATTAGATACTCTTACGTAATGACAAATAAACTTGGTGATAATGCAATCCATGCAGAATAAAACTGTTAAGGTAAAGCTTTAGCAGTTAGTAAATACAGGTATTCATTCATAATAAGCAAAATTACTGAGGAGCGAGTTACTTCTATAGCAGTGGAACTTCTAATGAAGGAGTTTGAAGAGTGTGGAAAAATATTCAGGAGCTACCAACAACGTCAGGATATTGCTTCCAGGTTATACAGAGTCAGCCATCAATTATATTTTGTGCATAAAATTAACCCCAGATAGAGTTAACGGTGCTGTAGGCCCAGGGATGTAGCGCTAACAAAAAGTTGTGGGAACGCACCCAAAAAAACTAGACCATTTGAAGCATTTTCGAACTCATTTTAAAGCAAAACACGAAAAAGGTACGGGAACGCCGTTCCCATGCGTTCCCGCCCCGTTACACCCCTGTAGGCCAGACAAGGGTATTTAGGCCTAACGTTTTTGCACTGAATTTATCCATAAAGTGCGAAGGTTTATTGGCACACTTTTCCTACGCATTTGCGCAATTCTCTGAAGAGCCAGAATGGCTGAGTTGCTTTAGGCAGTCCCAAAAAACATAGGATCCAACCATCTCCAACAAAATTTCAGCAAAGGTCTTGCAGCTGGGAAGACACAAAACACTTTTTATCAAGTCCATTCACACAGTGTAGCCAATACGGAATGATTTTAAATGTATTGACCAAGCATCAGCCTACATTTCGGAAAAATTATGTGTAGTCACGGTGGAGGTAAAAAATGTGATCTCATACATTTCAAGGTAAGGCAAAACTTCCACCGGACAGAGCGTCCATGACAACCCGCGGCCGCTATCTCCGTTTGCATATGTGCATTGACAACCGGCGGGCATTAGCGCAACGGCGCGGCTGCGGAGCGGCCCGGGAATTTCCCATGACCGTACCCGCAGCCGCAGTGCTCTGTGCATCCGCCTTTATTCAGCAGTCAGCTCTGTCGCAGAAACCTCGGCAAAATGCGAACTATCTACAGCAGTGGTCTTCATCCTGGGCGAAATGGCACCCCAGGGGGCGATTTTATGCGTGGTCGGGCGATTTTGTGATTTAGGAGATTTGGGGGGCGATTTCTGTAAGTTAACGTTAAAACATTCTAAAATATTCAATTGATTCCAAAAAACAATATTTGTTACTTTGAAGTCAAAGCATTTGATTCACTTTCTGTTCCATGGTTCGCAACAAAGATTACAAACAGCAAAATGATATCGGACCGGTCACGTAACAATCAAACTATCATCGTTTTGTCACAGAACGAAACTTCTGTGTAGTGTTTCCCTGCACAAACCGCACAAACTATCCAAGAGAACAGAGATTGTTACTGGTTAGGAGTCAAATATTGCGGTTCTCACGAAGATTATGAATGTTCAGGTATTTTGTTGCGTGTAATGTTCAAAATACTGTAAGATAAAAGAGTAGAGAAACTGTTGCACTGAGTAGTTTCTTATGTTGGTTAACACACAGTGGCCTAGCTAGGGTGTGTGCTGCCCGGGCGGCCCTTGAGTTTGGCGCCCCCGAAGCCCATAAAAATACATATTGCACGGTGGCTAGCTCTTAATATCTCAAATTTAGAATACAATAGAAAACAAGGCTATTCTTCTCAACTTTGGAAATAACATAATAAAAATCTTGCGTTACCAGAGTAACGTGGGACAAAAACAGGATTTAGTTGTATCAGGTTTTCTTTCGACATGAGCTATACATAGAGTTGCTAGCTGCGTTTTGTAAAAATACCGGCCATTTTGGCAACAGTGACAAATCTTGGCAGCATTCGTAAGCGCACATTTTGTGGCACTGGATTCCTGAATCAAATATTTTGATAGAACACTTTTTTGATAATGCATTTTATTTTTCATGCTACCTTCTTTACACTGTCATGACGCTCTCACAATGGTTGGTTTGAAAATGTTTCAAACAGTGCATGAACGTACGCTTTGTGAGCATAGTCTATAGCAGGGGCCTCAAACACGCAGGCCGCATGTGGCCCACGAGTGCCTTTTGTGCGACCCGCAATGCTTTTTGGGAATTTTCAGATAATTACCATTTACTGTACATTGCCAAATGCCTTGAAAAAAGATACAATAATTGAATCAAAGCTGAATGATACCCTGTGCGGTTTTCGTCCCGGCCGTAGCAATGCAGACCACATTTCACTCTCCAGAAAATTTTTGAGAAATCTTGGTAGTATGCCATAGACGTCTGCACATGCTTTGGCGACCTCGAGAAAGTATACGACTTGGTGCCTCGTGAAAATATTTGTGGAGTGTTGCAGGAGTACGTTGTTGACACCCGCCTGTTAACTGGCCGTCGAGTCACTGTATTCCTGATCAGAAGTTTGTTCCTGTGTCAGGAGAGTTAAATCACGACCGTTCACCGTTTCTGCTGGACTCCAACAAGGGTGTGTTCTGTCACCGCTCTTTTTCATACGCTACACCAGGCCTGCACAATTAAGAAAGCTTGAAAGGCCAAATTATCAACATTATTTTTCCGCAGGCCGCAAATATCTATTTCATTTCGACGTGGAGATTTCGTTGTAGTCTGGAAGAAATTGTGGAACAATAATTGCTTATTCGAGGTCGAGCTTTTGCAACATTTTCTACAATTGAGAAAGCTTTCGCAGGCAGCAAGAAAAGCTTTCGCAGGCCGTATGTTGTGCAGGCGGGGTCCACATGAATTGGATAGACAGTCACAGCCAAGTAAATGAGGGTGTCACAGTTGGGAGCTACAGGATCAACCGTTTACTTTTTGCAGACGATTTGATACTGCTAGCATCTTCTCAACAGAGTCTTCAGCATGCACTCGATCGGTTTCAGCTGCGTGTGATCGAGCCGGAATGAAAATCACCTTTAAAAATACCGAGGATTATGTCTCTCTACAAACCCAAGGCAGTGTATGCTGCAAGTGAGTGGCAATACACTGCAGCAGGTGGAGAATTTCAAGCACCTAGGAGTGGTATACGCGAGTGACGGACGGTGGAGCGAGGAGAGTGATACACGGATCGGTAAAGCTAACACAGTTCTGCGTGAACTTCATCGCTCTGTGGTCACAAAACGGGAGCTTTCAAACAACACAAAGCTGTCAGTTTTCAAATCGGTATTTGTTCCGATCCTTACCTATGGTCATGAATCTTGGGTAATGACCGAAAGAATATTAGCTCAAGTGCAAGCGCCAGAGATGGCATTTTTGCGAAGAGTCCACGGTGTGACACGAGTGTACGTTATTTAGTTTATTCACCGGTGTTTAAGTGCTGTCCTGGCAAGTGAACAAATTCCTTACACGGCTAGAGCTGATTAATACGAACGTCAGAGACGGCTAGAAATGATTTGCCTGTAATTAATGACACCTTTCGCAGGAAATAAGATGTAAAAGCTGTTTCTAGTAAGTTCAGGTACCGCTATTGTTGCGTCAGCGTCATAATGCGGCCCGCGGGTCACCTTATAAGTCTTCATGTGGCCCACGGAGCAATTTGAGTTTGAAACCCCTGGTCTATAGCCATAGGCGTACGGGAAGGCATTTTACTGGGGTGGGGACGGAAAGAACTTGCCCTGAAAATAACAATTTGCCTTAAATAAACAATTTGCCCTGATAATAACTTTTTAGTTTTAATCCGAATGGGGCCTGAAATCTCATGTAAATCTGTTCTATAGAGTTGAATTCGTTTATAACGGCTTCGTCTGTAGCGTCAATTCGCCCATAACGTTACATTTCTTTGGTCGCGATAGCATCTTTTTCATGCATTTCAATTCGCTTGTAATGTCAATTCGGCAATAACGTTCTTTGTGCAATCCCCCAGAGGTGCCGTTATAGGCCAAGTCTGTAGTTACCTTGCTTGTTAACTCAAGGGGGTGAAGTTCCTTGCGTGTTGTGTTCTCCCAGACAAGAAACGTTAGATTTGGGTTTTGCTCACGTTAATCAATATCTTCTGTTCTGAGTTTTGTGACGTTGTAGTCAGGGCAGTGCAACATTATTTGATAATGCCAGATTTTAAATTCTTTTTAAGTTGAGTTGGTACTTCTTCATTTTGTTTTTTAGATATGCGTGGGGCACACCTGACAACAAAATGGGGCACACTCGACTCATTGCCACTTGGTCAGTCTAAACGGGGTAAAGCTTGAGGGGTTATATTGGAATGCAGTACAGAATACAGTAATTCTAATCTATGAGCATTTTTAGATTTATTATGTACTTAGAGGCACATCACATTTGTATGGTAAAGCATGAATTTGAGCATACTGCACTGGTTTCATTTAATGTTTGGTAATCATACAAATTTGTTTTGCCATGCAGTGATAGTGGGTAATTAGAATGTGAAAAATGTGGAGAGGCAGTCAGCAAGTGCCTATTTTACATGGTATATCACCAGGCGCGAACACAGGGGGGGTGCAGGGAATGCATCCCCACCCACCAGACCTAAAGAAATGTTGACATGACATCGATTTCATTGACAATCATAGCCAAAAGTATTTTTGCACTGCACATTACTCGTTAAAAGATGCTAAAAATTAACTTATGCTAACAATTAGTCCAAAACGTTTCTTCGTTTCATTAGATGAACTGGCCTTGTTTGTAGAACCTAATATAAAATAGTCATTGATTTCATGGGCGTCCGCAGGGGGGCCAAAATGGGCATTTTTCCCCCGCCTGGAAATTAGGATTAAGAACCAAAATTTTTAGTGCGCGTGTGACCAATGCGTCTGAGTGTCAAACTTCACTTATGCAGGCCTATTTTCATGCAGTGTAAAGTTGCGTGACTTATTAGAATACATTTATGCAGGCTTGTGGAATACGTCTTAATCGTTAAGGTTTAGTTCTGACATCTGAATGAATACTGAGTGCAAAGCTATATTTGCTGTTGCGAGTTTTCATAATTCATCTGGTCAATTTTGCAAAACCTGCATGGTTTTCTAATTCTGGTAAGTTTGTTCGTAGTCGTGCCAACATACAGGTCTACTTAATTGTCCGGTTTGCGTGGCAAGGTTTTATTGATCGCTTTGGGCGACATTCCAGACGTTTGCAGCTCTTGTTTCTAAGTCAGGGTTTCTCCAACGGGGCCCTCCGGTCCCCCTTGGAGGCCACGGAGCGGTTCTCTGGGGTCCACGAGTAGAAGCAGAGGCCAAAACTAGGTATTTTTATTGATGAGCAGGGGGCCACAAGTGTTGAAAGTCCTTTGAAAGGGGCCGCAGCTCATGAAAGTTTGAGAACCACTGTAAAGTGATGCTGACAAGTCTTGCAAGCTGATCCCGAAATCAGGGAGAGAGCAACCGGGCAATTTCCCCCGAAATTTTCAAAAACATGTTCAGTTGTTAGTTTAGTTGAATATATAAGCTGGGTGCGGCCCTGCTTGCTAAGCAAAATAAAGTTATAATTTGTGGTTTCGTTGAAAACCATGGTAATCCAATGCTTCTTTCTTTACAGATCATGACAATGCTTACTTGAATAGAAATACCCTGCGTTGAAAATCTGCAGATAACCTACTGTGTAAATTGTCGTAATATCAATATACCTGACTATTGCTGCCAACGAAGCGTTTTTTTGTGATTGTTACCGTAACATGGGGCATTTTCTTGTAGTGTAGAAAAGATTAAGCGTTTGTGAACGTCCATTTGCATTGCATCGTCAGCAATGTTCTCTCTAAGGTGCGAAAATACTCAGGAACACCAGAACTGTTGCGCAGTGAAATCTCATTCTCGCGCACTTGCAACATTCGAAAGCAATGCAAACGGCACCGAAAACAATGGGCTGTTTGAATGAATTATGTATTTTGTTCGTATTTTGATAATATTGCATATTATTACATATTTCAAAAAGTTTGTAATTCATTGAAAACTCCACTAAAGTAATCACGCTCACTGAAAGAAATATTTGCTCAGTGTAAAATCAGTTTGTTTTTTTTTTAAGGAAAATGTTAGGTACCCGGTATGGATCTGTAGGGACCCGATTTCGCTGATTCTAGGGACCCGATTTTCTCTGATTTTAGGGACCCGATGACAATTTTCTCTGATTTTAGGGACCCGATGACAATTTTCTCTGATTCTAGGGACACGAATCGGGTCCCTAAAACGCCTTAAAAAAACTGGTAAAATTATCTGAGGGAACACTGATTGTCAGCAATTTGAAAATTATAAACAAAATGTCGAGGTTCCCCCCCTGGAAAAACTTCTGCGTACGCCTATGAATGACCGTGCTTTCTGGCTTTCACTCATTACGAATTGTTTGTTTCTTTCCGTTCTCTTAATTTCGGTTGCAAAATAAAAAGAATTAACCCGTTTCTTGTTATTACTTCATCAACATTACCTCCAATAACAATTATTTTACACAAATTACTATGGGTGTCGTGGACTATTTCAAACGTCAGTTAAAAATCGTAATTGATTCCCAATTTGAAGAGCACTGATCTAAACCGCATCTAAGTAACTACGCTGACTTGCTGCAACACGTTAAACAGCGCTACTGCGCTATGCTGGCTACTGCCACCGGTGATGGTGAGAATAAGTATTATGTCGTCACGTGAACTTTTCATCTCGAGTCTTCGATGTACCTGCGCCGACGCCAGTGACTACGTCAGATCGTTGTTATGTGCCACGTTGCTTGTTGGTTCCGTAGCGGTG
>Ga0210059_1013477_pt1 | contig 12226 bp, 7 predicted proteins | sample Ectturendosymbi2_FD_188042 | JGI IMG/M metagenome (GOLD analysis project Ga0210059, IMG submission 188042) | Ecteinascidia turbinata endosymbiont from Florida, USA - Sample 2 (SPAdes) (version 2) | ecosystem: Host-associated > Tunicates > Ascidians > Unclassified | place: Key West, Florida...
AGTGTGGATTTTTTGTGAGTGACGTCATAAGTGAAGTAGTTTTAGGGTCATTTTGGCTCATGTTGCTTGGCCTAGGGCCCAACCGCTAGGCCAAAGTGTTGCGCTGAAGTTTTCATTGGAAACTAGACTCGAGTCCAAGTCTTTTGAGCCTTTGATTGACTTTCTAATGTTTCTGGTTCAAAAGTTATGATCTAAAATAAACAAATTAATTAATTAACTAATCATCTAACTAGTCAAATATTTTTACTAACTTACATCACAACTTTCAAACCCGAAACCCCAGCAGGTTGCCCAAAGTATCAAAAGACTCGGATTGTAGCCTAGTTTGCAGTAAAAACTTCAGCGAAATACTACCACCTAACGGTTGGCGCCCAGGGCCAGGCAAAGTGGGCCTAAAAGTCTTCCACTTATGAGGTCACTCACAGACATCCGCCACCGCCAAGCAAAAAAATTTTTTTCGAGTCTTATCTACTAGACTAGCTGCGTTTTTTGGTATTTTTACCGGGTCTGTAGAGCATGCAGGAGCGGAGAAATTCCCGCGCAAAGCCACGTGCAAATCAGCTGTTTTTTTCAAACCGCTTCTGCTTACCTTACCACACTGGCATTCAGAGACTCTTTGCTGATAAGATCCCGTGGGAAATGCAGCGTAAATGTTGAGAGGATTTCTGTATCTTGCAAGACACTGTCGTTTTGCATTTTCAATACAAGCAGTGGAAGCATGAAGCAGTTTTTCAGGTTACAGGTCTCTTCTGAGAAATCAGACCCTTGGTCTGAAGCATTAAATCCCATGCCTAGCTTGACTTTGTTCAGCTGCTGAATCAATTCCGGATCTGAACCATTAACCCATGTGTAAACAACATCGATTGGCAATTCCGCACACAGTTTTTGCTGAAATGATTTGGAAGCAATGTTGTCATGGTACAGATTGAAAGCAACATCATACTTGTGCTGACTCCATTCCAGCAACTCCTATAACATCAAATACTTTGTAAAACATGATATTACAACACATAAAACCTGACTTTGGATGGTTCAACTATTTTGTACATAGGTAAAACTTAACAGAGCGTTATTTTTCCGGGAGCCATTGATATGTGAAATCATAAATCACCTATATGCAGCAAAACCATCATGAATAACAGATGCATTAGTTTTTGTCTCACAATTCAGTTACCAGCATTCAGTAATTTTCAATGCCATTCAAACTTCACTGAAGACTTCAATAGCAAAATCACTGCAGTAAAAGTAGTATAAAATTAGCACCAAATTAATTTGATTATATGAGTACAGAACAGCAATAAATTCATATTTTCACCTACATGTGAACTCTATTACAAGAGGACTATGTCCTTGCAGTTATGCAACAATTATTATCTATCAGGTTGAAATAAAGGCAAAATTGGCAGATTTCCTGAGAACGGTGAGTCATTTGAAATATGGAAATATTTTGGGTTGTTGAATGCAAATATGCAATGAAGCAAACATCCATCATGACCATTCTTAATAGATATTAAGGCTTATTGATGCCTTGTAACATCAACCAACAGTCAACTTTTGAGGCTTTTCCCGTGTGTTGCAACAATTCATAGGTTTTGCTACATGGCTTGAAATTCTATGCAAGAAATTATGCATATTTTGAAACCTGTAAGCGCATATAGCCAAAACATTTATTAAGCATTTGCAGCCATACTTCTAAGTTTATTGGATTACTAGCAAATTTCAATACACTTTTATAATGCAATGTGCACTTTTGCACTGTATTCAGTTTGACAAATTACTAGGGTTTTAAATGAGTTTCAACTGAACAATCCAATTCTTAATCACCAAAAAGCCTGAAACTTTAACCAATAAATGTCTTAAACAGATAAAGCCCTTCTGCTGATGATTTTTATTTCATTTATTTGCCGATGTTTCACCCACCTATTCTGGTAAGCTTCCTCAGGGCAATGTTTTTAACCACATTACATGCAATTTACCAGTAAATAACGCAAATGGGCAATGTGGTTTCTTCTATAAAAGTTCTTTCTACATCATGTAGTGTTTCAGTAATTGATCAAACTAATATGCAGCCATGGAAACAATTGCATATCATGGCACAGCTATCGCTTTATATTGTGATTAGAAAAGGACACTGAGCAATGCAGACAACATGGCCTGCTTAACTGCCAGATTGGTATTTGGACAACTTCATCACACAAATGTATAGACTTACCTCACCAAAATGGAATATGGAGTATAAAACAACAACAATTCCAGCATATGCAAAATAAATCCCATATGTATGAGACAGGCAAGTATAGGTTTTGCGTTGAATTACTTTGCACAATGTGTGCCTCAGCATGCTGATAGCTCTGAATATCAGATTCCACAGAGCTTTATCGATTTATCATCAGGTTACAAATGTTAACATCAGATTCCAAAATTTAGCATCATTCCCATGCGCACAGCTAAGCTGCATCAAGCAAAATAAAAAGTTTGTGATTTCAAATCACTGCTAAATGAATGCTGCTGTAAGTACACATGTGTCACAAAATTTTGTTTACAACAATGATCACCACTATTGTAGCAACATGAAATAAAAACTATGTGCAATTTTTGCAGGGTTCTCTGAGCAGTAATAACACTTTCATTACAGGGGGTTTTCCATGAGAAATCATTTTGGGTAATGGACAAGCTTTGAGAGTTTCCCACATTTTTGCCAGTTTTATAAAACACCTTGCATTTGAAGCACAAACAAGTGCTGTATTTGTTAACTCAACTGTTCCTCTTCATAGTTTTCGCAGGTAGATGTATAAACCTTGAAAAGAAAAACATTATAGCTGGGTGGTATCAGGACAATTGTCAACTGGACAACTAGTTGGCAGTTGGAAGGTGTCTTAGAACAAACCTGGTCATCCAATCAGAGTTGAATTCATATCTGTACACAGACCTGTGTCTGCTCTGGATAAAGGTAGGTGCACACTAAGTGATAAAATGAAAAAAAATGTTGCTGGAATATGTTGTGCAGAGCCTGCATTTCAATTTTAGGCTTTTTTTGTTTCAGCATCAGTTTTACTGTGCTCACATATTTCTACTGATGCTTTCAGGATAACATGCAAACCATGCAAATTAGACTATGAACAACTCTGGTTGAATCACACAAGCCTCGACCATGATCAGTCTCACTGTAGTCTGTAGCATTTGAATAGTCTTGCTATGTAGCCGGAAGGTTTAAGTGGCAGAATCACCTGGCTTGCGAAGCATGCAGTTGATGCCCAACCACACATAAATGCAACATCTTACCAAAAGTGTTAAAATCAAATACAATCACTGTGGAAAACCGTAGCACTTTCGACATCAGGTGGTTCTTCTCAAAAAACAGGCAGGTTACCAGTAAGTTTGAGTTTAACATGTTTCAACCAATTTCATTAAAAAACTTTCAATGGAAGCCTAAAGAAGATCATGAAAATCACCAAATGCACTATTTCTCGTCATCTTTTGCATACGTAACTGTACGAAATTTTAAGAGAAAAAAATTATAGCCAATATCTATTACATTCAAAATATGTATTGGTACTCAGTATCTGACCCATAATTACTAATTATATAAAGATACATCTGGCTAGTAAAAAATGTTAGGATAATCCTACTGTTGCAACCTCACCGGTGGTGTTGCATTGATTGTATGATTCACCACCAACAGGATGTGCGTGAAGAACAAAAATATATGTATGTGGCGCGAACAAGCAATACTAGAGTGATCTTGTTGGGTGATCTCTATTGTTTCTTGCTCCCACGGTGCAAAGCTTTGCGCACATGCCGCTCAGGATTTCTGATCGCAACAAAATGGTGCTGTGATCAGGATGTGGAGGTCGTGTGGAGTTCAGCCTTCACACAAAGAATGTGCGATTGGTGTGGTTTGTTGTAAAAAGGAGGGGATGTTGTAGCAACCTCTCTGGTGGTGTTTCGTTGATTGTATGGTTCACCACGAACGGGATGTGCGTGAAGAACAAAAATATATGTATGTGGCGCGAACAAGCAATAATAGAGTGATCTTTTCGGGTGATCTCTATTGTTGCTTGCTGCCACGGTGCGAAGCTTTGCGCTCATGCCGCTCGGGATTTCTGATCGCAACACTACAAGGTTTAAATTTAAGCTAAAAGACCTTGTTTAATTTGGACTACCATTTGCAGATAATCCAATGAAACAGAACTATAAAATAGATGGGTACCAATTATTATTGCCACAAAAATAGCTTTTCTCCTAAATAATAAATTAGTATGAAATATTATGTCACAATAACAATAAAAGTACTAACTTGTTAATGAACAACAGTAGGTGATAAGCTTTCCATCTTAAAATAAAATTTAAAAAATGAAGTGTTATCTGTTACATTGTGCCTCAAGCACAAAATGATAAAATAAGTTAGAAAGCTCAGCCTGAGTCTAGATTAGGATTAAAATATCCAGAAACTAAAGTCTTAAAATTCTTGTTTTGAGCCTAGTTTAGAATGAAACCAGTGACACAACTAGCAATAGCTGAAGGTTAAGCAACAAATCAGGAAATACACCAATAGCATGGTAGTAGGGACAGTGGTTTCACTTATGAATCCTTGTCACTAATGAATCCCTCAAACTAAGAACCCACCAAATAGTAATGCAACAAAACCAGAAACAAATTCTGGTTTTGATCATGCATATGGTTGATTCAGAGTCTTTGTGTTACAAAATTAGACGGTGAACATAAAGGTGCATCTACGTTTTGAATTTTCTTTATCATACAATTTCTGTCTTATAAGCCCTGAAAATCCAAATTTGGCTATTTTTGCTGGCACATAACCAGCCATAACTCGCCAGTCGATATGAGCTGTTTAGAACCTTTGAAGATGCAGAAAGTCTTGCAGTTTCAATTTTTGAAAAAGTGGGAAGTTAGGGCTGAACTTTCTTTGGGGAACAACACAACTGGGACAGGTCAAAGGTTCTTTAGAGGCCATCATCAGGGCCTGAGCAAAATTCAAGGGGCAATTTTTTTGCTTTGTCTTCCAAAATAAACTACCGTAAGTAAAAATCTGCATATTCAAAGCTCTTGATTGGCTTTCAAGCATTAGTGATTGGCAAGTTATGGCCTAAAATCAATAAACCAATCAATTAATCCCCTAAGGAATTTATTAATTATCAATAATTTGGCCATAAAAATTTGGTTAAGACACTTCAAACAAACTGGTGCATTTTTAGGTAGATAATGTACAAGGTTTGATCCAGAGGGGAAAACTCAGCTGAAAGGAGCCCACTAGCCAACACTCAGAAAAAAAACATGAGAAATGGTTGTGGATCCGAATGTGGATGGCAATAGTAAAGCCACCAGACAATACTAAAAAAAGCACAAAAAAACAACCTAATGAAAACCAAGAGAATTTAAACTGAAATGTAAGCTAAAAGGGTCCAGTTTTTACATTTAGCTTGAAAGTTGTCCCCACCTTCCCCTTCCCTGTCATTTACGCTACTGAACATATCATGTATTCACTTTCTGAATGAAATGTTTTTGTTATTCATGTCTGAGTGTATTTGCAACTGCAAAATGGTTCCTCACCACTGACTTGTTCTCTAAAAAATCCCTGGTGCAGTTCTCGTGTGCTGTGTAGCAATCATACCCAGACCTAACTATTCTCCTCTTTCGTTGTCTGCATCCATCCATTTCCACCTACCTCTGTAAGCAGGGATGGATATCAGGAAAGGTTAACAAGAGAAGGTCACCTTGGGCCACCAACTCCGTGGAGATGCTGTGGGCACCCATTGAAGGTTTCGCATTTAGTTTTGCATTGTTCTGTTGAAAAGCTTATGAACCACTCTAGAGCCACATTTAATAAGACTGGAAATGAGTCATATCGTATTTTCCGGCTAATAAGCCGAGGCCAGTTTTTAGCTCTGAAAATGAGAGTTTTTCCATATTACCGCCTAATAAGCCGAACCAGCAAATTTTGTTACCTAACTACCGGTACCTTTTTTTCTTTTTGCAACAAAGTTTGTCAGGTATGCGATACATTCATTACGCACCAACACATGTTCTTTATAACCACCGTAAAATTGATCCTACTTGCTAGCAGTGATTCTCTTCGCGCTTTTGTCCTCTTTCACACGCCAGTGCATTTACCGTAATGTGCACTGGTGCATGTGCAGAAGCATCCTCCTACACCGCCTTATAACACGCAATGCTTGAAGCCACCATGTGCAGGTGTTGTGTACGAATAAACTCCCGTTGTACTTCCAGAAGTTTTCGCAGCACGAAGACTGGTACTTAAAGGTGTAGAAGTCCAATCGATGCCTAGTTTAGTGCAGATTAATTTTAAAAAGCTTGTATGAAAAATGGAATTGCGTTATGTTAAGCAACATTTATGGCGTTATGAATATTATTACAAATGCAATCGTTACTCATTGGTGACAACTGTCGCTATGAGGCAGTTGCAAGTAACATCTTAAAACGATTCTACTTTTCTTAACTTCATGTATTAGGCTATAAGCGCGGGTCTATACTGTACGCAAGCTAAAACATCGTGTTTGTGGGTTAACTTAATCGACATTTTCGATGAGGCATGTTGATAATTGTGATCTCACAATCCAAGCTGTTGCAAACGCGAAACCAGCGTTTATGGATGTGGCACACAAGCTACGTAAACGCTACTCCAACATTTCACAAATACATTGAAACGATGATTTGTCGTTCGGTCGGATAGCAGTGCGGTGGTCAGTGTCCATTGTTGCATCACAATTGCTGTTGTCCATTTGTTAAACACGACTAACGAAAGCAGTGTTTGCAACAACGCAACTTAAAAGCGCATTGTTTGTAATTGGATGAGAACTACCGTGCATTATTGCACAATCATCGGATACGTAATGCGCACCTTAGCTATTGTTATGGCGACTTGTTCTTATGAAATTTACTTCTGGCGGTGGGGTGGTAATCGGTTATAGCCTAGTGTTGCTTTTGTTTAGGCTAGGTTGTAGATGGCCGGCTAACGCACTGTAGGCTATTGGTGAAAATGCAGATAAACTTTGCTTTCTGCGTGACAATCTCAAACTATTGATGTGGAACTTTTTTGGTCCAAAGCTATATCCGCCCAATAAGCCGACCCCAGAAAAGAAAATACGGTATGTTTTTCATAAATACTGTAAAGCAAAAATTTTGTGGAAATGTACCAAAAGGTTCCCTGAACTGTTTTGGGGCACCTTTCTGAGAGGTTGCCTAAATTCTGACATCCAACCCTGCCTGTGAGGTTGGTTTTCAATCTTTATCCACATTAAAACGAAAGTTAAGAAATAGACTGGATGTTGAGAATGATGTGAGATTAGTTAAGAATGTGACAGTGAATTTAATATGTGAAATGGGAGTGTTTTCTTGTACCATTGGTTATTGTTTGAAGACCTTTAGAGTTGCAGATAGTGGCTGGGGCCAAGGGCTGATGTGATATTTTCAAATGGGGTCACAAGATCAAAAAGGTTGGGAACCACTGGTTTAGGGTTTATATTTAGGAGTTAAGTTTAACCCTTAGGTTTAAACATCAGGTTTTGAGGTTAGGTATAGTACATTTCTACCAAGCGTAGTGCAGTCTACTGCACACTCACCATGCATTACAATCACGTTACAGGCGGCGGATAAATGTTTACAAAAATGAAGGTCTACTAGCTCACCTACCTATAGCTGCTGTCTTTTTAAAAAGCTTGAGGTTAGAGTTTGGTTTAGGGTTTGAGGTTACGTGAAAAAGACCATACACGAACCCAAGCTCTTATCATCCTTGTCACATGACTAATTCAACAGATCAGGTTCACCTAATGGCAAAAAAGCTCCACTAGTGCTTTTGCTTCTGGTTGCAAAGTAGACTTGCCTAATCTGATAAGAACACGCACAATTACCTTCACAATAAATTTTTTCCATGCAAAATAATATTCTAACACATTTGAAGTGTTGCAAAGTATCAAACAATATTATATCAAGTGCATCGCCACACTATATGAACTTTATACATTTAAAATGAAGGCGTAAGCCGGCAACAGACCAGCAGTAGGCTCAAGTTCTTCTTTAGTCTTCTTTTCCTCACACTGCTTTTGTCAGGTACATTAGCTGTAGTACTTCAGCGAGACTATGAAACGCTCTTGTATGACGATGAATGAATGCACTACGCCAACCACAGTTGCTGGTGTGTTGCTTCAATGAACAGTAACTGTTTGTTTATCTTCAATACACCACTATATAGCTTACTGTAGTTGTACAACACGAAGACCAGATATGTTCAGGCTTGTGGGTGGTATGTGGCACAGTGAAGGGTTTTGTGCGGCCCAGTTTAGGTTTTGGCTTTAGTAAAAGTATCTCCAAATTAACAACCTGTCCTTGTTTGGATAATCTTAAATTTGACATTTTTGATGCAGGTGTTCCTCAGTGCCACGTTATCACGTACGTCTGTTACCATTACAGTTGGGATTTGAACACTTTTAATATATTTTCTTGAGGTAAATTCAGTTTGTTAAGATCAAAGTAAGCTATTCAATGTGTGACCCTCAATAATATGTTGTTCATTGTACAACCCTGGCCAAGATAGTGACATACTTTTTGGGTCAGAAAGCCATTTGGGTTGGACTACTCTTTGATGCATAATTTTATTTTAATTGTTTGTTTCCAAACATGAAATCCATAGCTAAAACACACACTCTCTGGACAACTCAGATCGATAAAAACAGACAAAACAAAACTTTGTCAACGGCATCTGAGCAGGTGGAATCACATGGTTACATGCACTTTCTTAGCAGAACGTTTTGCAATGGCGCTGGAGGCAGAACCACAAGATTACAGACACATATTTAACACTATTTTTCACTAACCAGTGACACTGGTACAACACTACTGCAGAGCAGGATGTCAATTCCTTGACAGGTCAAGCCTAAGAAAAATACAAACGCGTTGTGGCATGACACGACATCCATCAAACAAACACTGCAATGTACAAGCACTCAGTCAAAGAAAATGCAATTGTAGTGTTCAAAGAATAAGGATGAATATACACAATCTGACTGCATCAAACCACGCAACCATACATTTAAATTTGTCTAATTTCCGCATCTTTCGAGAGACAGGTACATGTTTTTTCGCAACAAGGCCTCAAAGGTAGGAATGTTACATAATACATTGAACCCGATGACCACTAATATACTAACACTCACCCTTCAGGGCAGGTTGTAAATGTAAAGAGCACTATAGTCTGCATCTGAAATGACAGGCCACATGCAATCTCTGCATGCTTGCCTTCATGAAATTACACTGAATTGAGTGAATTGTGAGTCCATACTTTGATGCTTGTTTCCTTGTGTGTTCAGATGATTTGTTCACTTAACACACTGAACTACTGTAAACAACATAAAAGCAGGGTGTTATATTCGTGGAGTTTTGTTAAATCACTTAATGTTTGCTGATGATCTTTATGTGTTTTGTCCAAGTGTACCTGTGTTGTAAAAGATGGCAGTGGCTATAGGTCAGATATACCTGCGGACCTTGGAATTTGAAAACTTATTCATACGCCACCTGTGACGACTGATGTAACAGTAACGCACGACAAGAGACAAGAGTGTAGCAGGCTTGGTAGAAACAAAGTAAACGTAAAAGTTAACCCTAAACCTAACCTTAACCCTAACCCAGTAACCGTAGCCCTAACCTAACCCTGAGCTAAGGCTAACCTAACCCTAAGCTAAGCCTAAGCTAATGCTAACCGAACCTTAACCTAATGCTAACCCTAACACTAACCTGTAAAAGTGACACGTAAGCCTGAAAAAAGATTTTAAAAAAGTGAACCCGGCAAGGTGAAATTAGAACCGATAACCATTGGCACAGCAGCCGTAACGCACAACTCTACACTAGGACAGTGCTCTTCAACTTTTTTGTCATCGAGGAACCCCCGATATACTTTCGCGTTTGTCATGGAACCCCATTAATTAACAAAAATTTGAAACGAACGAATTACTTGTAACAAAATCAAGTATTTCATTATTAGATAATTCAACAAATGAACAGTTATTACAGCACTTAAAAAGCAAGAAATTTAATGATTCGCTTGTTCTTGCATTTTTGGAATTTAGCTGCTACGTTCAGAATTTGGTCATCCGGCAAAAAGAACCCGTATCTGAAATATGTGTCGTCCCATTTTCTAATATTGGCAATTGAATTACATTTGGTCCGCTTCGGATCAGGTGCCTCTTTTACATTTGAACTACGCTGCTCATACCATCCACACCTTCGCTGTTTTTATTATTTTACTTTACATATGAAAATATGCGATTTTGCTTCATCTGGCTTGACTAAATAGTAAAAAGTTGGGTTTCACATTGTTTTTACTTTATTCCCACAAAGGTTGAACAGCAGCTCTAGTCTGTGACTCATTCTACTCTCTATTTGGCTCAGGCTGAGTCTACTTTCTACTGTGCTCAGTGTTTTCTACTGTAAACTGTTCATCGGCAACATCGTATAATTGTGATGCAACAATAACGTTCTTCTTAACTGCACAACAATGAACAAGTGACGCCGAAACTATCCATTTTTCTTGTTCCGCTATCTGCACTCAGCCTCCTGTATAAATAACTGGCCTACTTGGAGTCTGAATGCGGCACGGTGATCTAAAAATTTTATAATGACACATCAACATACTGAAGCAAAAATCATTTCCCCCAAAAACGAGAAACTCTCGCGGAACCCCACTACATGTTTTGCGGAACCCTAGGGTTCCGCGGAACCCCTGTTGAAGAGCACTGCACTAGGAGACCCACGCCGTTTGAATGACAAACTCATTCTTCACCTTGGGCCCTTCCCTTGTCAATTAGTACTACGCATTTTTGTATTATTCTTGCTTCTTTGACTATAATACTTCTGATTTTCACAATGAGTTCGAGACAAACATTCTTCTAACAAAAATGAAGTACAACGAAAGGCCAGGCTACACGCGTCATACAATATATATAGATACTTTGCGATTTGCACACTCTTTAAAACATACTCATAATGTAGCACAAAAAATTCGTCCAACTAAAATGTGTCCGTCACACATGAGAGATTACTGATACGCATTAGTGTTGAACAAATCGGCGATTTTGGGAATCCTAATCCAGTCCAAAATTTTCATTGAGAAATCCGGCCCGAGCCAAATCCAGTAGACCTGTCCAACTATTTGATCCAATCCAGTTTATATCCGAAAAAAAAACTCTGATTAAGCATTATGCTGCAGTGATCAATGCAGTTTGGATATCTATATCTGATCCGGTTGAGTTTTTTCGAAATCCAGTCCGACACAGATCCGGTTCTGAATTGCAGAATCCGGTAGGAACGCGATCCGGAAACCGGATCATGTTCAACACTGATACGCACCAGAGGTGAGCGGATATTGATTTTTCAACTCCTGATCCATAGCCAAAATAATTTGTGCATATCCATATCCAAGCCTTATCCGAAAAATTCTGAAATTTAGTATCCGATATCCATCCATATCCAATTGCAACATTGGCTAAATGTGCAACAAACAGGCAGGGTTATAGGTCCATCAGTGGACCTTCAATTTTGAAAACTTATTCAACCGTCACCTGTAACATGACACTAATCCATTACAAGTGCGCAGTAGACTTCACTACGCTTGGTACAAACGTTGAAAACCTAACATTTTAAGTCTAGGCAGTGGCTATAGATACGCCTGTAGATCTTGAAATTTGAAAACTCATTCATACGCCACCTCTGACCTAACAGTAATGCATGGCAAGAGTGCAATAGGCTTGGTAGAACCAAAGTAAACGTAAGAGATAAACCCTAAACCTAACCATAACCCTGAACGTAACCCTAACCTAACACTAATCCGTAAAGGTAACACATAAACCTAAAAAAAATTCAAAGAAAAAAACGAAAGTCGGCAAGGTGAGAGTCGAACCGAAAACCGTCGGCATAGCGGCCGCAGTGCATAACCCCTAGGCTATTAAACGTGAGCAGTCTGTGAAATATCTCGGTGTTATTGCAGATGAAAAGCTTAATTGGTCGTCACATCTAAAACAAATTGAAACAAAATTAGCCTTTGCCTCATCTACAAAACGAGAAAACATTTTACCGATCTACAAAACGAGAAACATTTTACCGTTAAACACGCTCAAATTATTATACTATATTTTTGCACACACACATTTCAGTTACTGCGTTACAGCTTGGGAGTCTGCAACCACGTCACATTTAAAGC
>Ga0210059_1013478_pt1 | contig 12225 bp, 4 predicted proteins | sample Ectturendosymbi2_FD_188042 | JGI IMG/M metagenome (GOLD analysis project Ga0210059, IMG submission 188042) | Ecteinascidia turbinata endosymbiont from Florida, USA - Sample 2 (SPAdes) (version 2) | ecosystem: Host-associated > Tunicates > Ascidians > Unclassified | place: Key West, Florida...
CATTCCCGCATTTGGTCCACAACCACCACCAACCAAAAAAACAACCACACCAATCCCTCCAGCTCTCCAATCCTTCATTCCCGCATTTGGTCCACAACCACCACCAACCAAAAAAACAACCACACCAATCCCTCCAGCTCTCCAATCCTTCATTCCCGCATTTGGTCCACAACCACCAGGCTGCGTCCTCCCCAGAGATGCGTGGGTTCAGCCCAACAACCCGAGGACTGGTGTTGGCCGACTTGCCGCCAACATGAAACTAATGGGCCTGTGCGGTTCAGATTTGTGTGAATGTGGTGAGGTGCGAACTGCACACCACGTCCTGCATGATTGCACCAAATTTTTATACCTCCGAGCCACATCCATGATGTAGAGAATCCTGCCCTTTTGGAATATCTTGCTAAATCAAAGTTCTGACCGACATGTACTCCTGTTTATGTATACGCAAGAAGACCATCATTGCAAATGTTATTCTAGTTTTGCAACATAGTGCAATCTTTATGCATTCTTGTGGAATTTTTTCATGCATTGAACGCACAATGAAAATGCAATGAAGTTACACTTGAATCAGAGTCATATAATCAGCAAAAGTTGCATCTTCACCAGCAGCACGATTAATGTGAAGTTTGTGATGATGTAGAAGTATTTCAAATTTTTCACTGTTACACTAAATTTGCAACCATGGTGGTTTAATCTCTGCTGTACAAACGTGTCTGCATTGCAGTTATTTGACGAATTAAACAATGCTTCGAAGTGGTTTTTCCACATCGCTGCGACAGCTTCATTTCCGGTTGCACTCCCACTCAGGAGAGTAACGAGGGGGAACAAGGAGGGCGCAGTTCCCCTGGCGCCGAGTCACTATGGGGTCGCCAAATCACTGCGGGGGGCGTCGAAAAGTACCAACCAATGTCGCAAGCACTTTCTTCAAAACAGCACATTTGCTTTCGAAACACCTCAGTTTCGAACATGGGGGCGCCAAACTTGCTTCTTGTCCCGAGCGCCATCTAACCTTGTTACGCCCCTGCTCCCACTGTAGACAGGAGCGTGGATTTTTATTAGCTTTTTTGATATGTTTCCGGAAATGTTTGGTTAAGTGATCATACACGGCATTTACAAGTGCGTCTGCCTTACGTTGTTCCTTGCATTCATTGTGTCAAGCACTATGTGCATATTAAAGCTCTTTAAGCCTCTTCACATTGTTATGACGCCTTGAATTAGTAAGATGCAAATGGAGGAAATTGGCTCACTGTTCCACAAAACTGCGCATTCATTACATAAAGAGTAAGACTACCATGACATCGGTTTGGCTTTGTCACTGTAAATCCTTTACTAGAAAAACGTTGAACCATTTGCAAGCACCACTTACCTACATACAAAAGTCCTGATTTTTTATGACTTAAAACCAATTCTATCAAAGGAATTGAAAACAAAAGCTATTTATAGTCAAAGATGTGGATGCAAAATGGTAAACAATCATTTTGCAATCTAGGCTTTCAATATATTGCTAACACATCGTTGAAGTAACATTCTAAATATATCGCATTTAAAACCCTGGACCGCAAGGCCACTATGGTGGCTTGGAATTTTTTCAGTCATAACTTCCCGACCGATAGAGGAAGAGAGCTGTTCAACCCCTCTAAAATGCAAAAAGTCTCCTAGCTTCGATTTTTAAAAATCCGGCTTGAACCTTTTTGGGAATGATGACATAAGCGGGGGGGCAAGTGATTTTTGGATGACGTCATCCAGGCCTGAGAAGAAAATTCAAGGGGTAGTTTCTTTGTTCTTCCTTTAAAAAAACTAGGTGAGACTCTGTATCTTCAGAGCCCTTGACCGGCCTTCTAGCGTCAGTGGTTGGTAAGATATGGTCAAAAAAATATAAGTTAATTAGCTAATCCCGTAGGGATTCATTAGGGACTTAATTAATTAATTAATTATGGTTGAAATAAAAAACTGTCAGACAGGAGCAAACAAACAAAACTGCGCGAAACCTTCCATGAACCTGATGCTGTGACCGGCAAAGCCCAATCAGTATTGTTTTCTTTAAGCGCAACTACAGTGCTTTTAAATGATTTAGTGATTGCCAGGAAAAAACAATCGATTTTTATTAGATAAACAGAGTAAATATCTTTGGCGAAATCGCGTGAGCAAAAGATGGTAATCTTAGCGAACACAGGGTACTTTAACAAAAATGTCGCAGAAACCTATAAAAATTTTATTACAGTTGACAGTTGACTGATACCGAAGACGACTCCTCCATTGTGTTTTACGTGGATGCCAGCAGCCAAAGCTTCGATTGCTTTTACTGATAATTAAATCAATACTTTGATGCATTAACCAACCGCCATTTGGTCCAGTCTGCAAGTGGCACCTCAACTAAGGTCAGAATATAAATGGACTTTAGCCTTTCAATCTCACGTGTGGTCATAATTGGTTGACAGCACTTTACTTTGATATCGGTTGAAACGAAGATTACGACATGTCAGCTGCAGAACGTTTTCCACAGTCAGCAGATACAAAATGGCTTAGCTGGCAACCGACACAATCTTCAAATCAAATGCTGCATTTCGGGTTCGGTCCAATAAGTTGCACTCTTTGCCATAACTGAACATAAACATGCTTTGACATCTGGTTCGGATTGACTATCATATCAGAAGAATTGAGCAGTAAATGTATTGATCAAAACTAGAGGTTGTCAACCTTTTTTTGGATTGGGTACACACTTTTAAATTTGCTAGAAAAGCTGTACACCTTTGCCATGCACTACAATTTAGTGCTGTAAAAGTGTAAAATGTAAGCGATTATTTTCACGCTTTAAATGTCGCTTTCTTAGCAGATTTTTGCGTATCACTTCTCAGCATTCCTGAATACCGAAATCTCACCCAATAAGCGATTTGCGTTTTTGATCGCATGCCAACAACCTACCGTTGCGAGCAAGGATTTTCTGCCCTTGTCGAAATGAAATGAAAAAAAAAACTCAATCAAGGATTTTGATCCTCCATCGAAAAACGCCCTTGAAACACAGTTAAAACCACATTTTTCACAACGGCTGATGAAATTCAGCAGGAGCAGTAACAGAAAATGAGATGATTTCCTTTTTTATTCATACTGGGTGTTGTACAAACTTCACGAGCAGGAAGATTGACTTTCATTAATTTTAGTGTTACGTGTGTCGTGTCTTGCCGTTTTCTGCGTTGTTGCAGCTACATGCGAAAAGCCCAAGTCAATTTCCTCAGATGCAAATGGCTGCACGATCCATGACAGATAATTCAGATTCAAATAAAGCTAAAATTTGCTTTGAAAATCAGTGGATATTGGGTATCCTTGTTGAGCAAGGAAAACCCGCAACTCTTGCCACAGTTGAAACACACGCTCTAACACTTTTCCTCTGGATAACCAGCGTGCCTCAGCATGAAATATAACCTCATTGAGTCTGCTATCATGTCTTTGCACACTTCTGAAAACGTTCGATGCTTCTTTGAATGTGAGAGGATTAATTTCTCAATTTTTTGACATCATCATGAACAATCTCCACATCTGACCTCTGGTTATATTCTTAAATTAACCTCTAACCACATATTCTCAATTAATCATGCAGTGAATTGAAACCTAGGTTTATTTTTTCACTGAGACATTTCGGTAATTTTTCCAAAATAACTTAAAAATCGTCGGATATTTTTTTGTTTTGGGACATTTTTTATGACTGAAAATGGCATTATGACCAAATTGACTTAAGATTTTTCGGTCATTTCAAAACAACTTCGGTCTGTGACCGACAAATACCCGAAAAAAAAACAAGTTGAAACACAATCAAGAGAAATGTTTTTAATTTTTCGGGCAACTCCATTGATAGTGCATTGCATGGCTACTGCTTCTTTGGTAGCAACTGCCTTATAGCCTACTTCATCTAATCAGAACCAGGTTTTTCAACGAACTGATCCAATTTAGCGTAGATATGGCTTGAGCAGTTGAGCAAACTCCAACGTTAAGACAGCACAACTCGACAGTGGTTTTTGTTTCCTGATTGGCAATCCTACAACACAAAATCGACCTATTGCTATGCACAGAAGATGATAACAGTTGTTATCGAAACGTTTGCAAGATGTCAGTTGTATCGTTTGCTTTGGCCGTAGTATTTATTATAAAATCGACCTCTTCTGAAATCTGTATCTGTTGTTTCATCGAGCTAAATACCAAACAACTGAGCTTTCTTCTGCTTGTCAAGAAGTTGTTTCAACAAATCTTCTGAAACTATGAAGACATCTACGTTTAGTTGTATTGCTTAATAGTGGAATTTTTATAACTTCGGAAACGGCTTTTTTCTTCCATCGACAATGACTTTCTGGAGATGCTTCAAAGAATGCTTTTGACTTATTTTGGTCAGTAGAATGCTGTGACCTCACACGTTTTTGAAATGTCCTGGAGCCGAATGACCTTTACCAAATACGGTTGTATAAAATAGGCAGTGCCCTGAAGGATGCGGTTTCAGCATTTCTTCTTTTTCGCAGCAAAACCCATACACAATGCAGACATCGCTTCTCCATTTGTGCTTCATAACAATACAAACTTTTTCCCTTGAATAACTGTCTTTATAACTGTACACTCCCGGAAAAGTGGGCTACGTTGCACTCAGCATGTGACTTGCTGACAGCCATACTCTCACTTGATTCACTGAAGTATTTCCTTTGATAGTTACTATGGTCTTTTTTACAACTACCTTTCGCTACGTTTTACTTTAACAAATTGCGCATGTCAATTTTCCTTGAGGATCAACAATTTACTGCAATACCTTTCACAAGTGTAAGATGATAACAGCATAAAATCTCTACTGAAAAAGTGCAAAGTTGAAATTAACATAGAGATTGCTCACTTCCTCTCGGCATAAGTTCTCGCTTAGCTCCAGCTAACTGCTTGAAAAGTAATCTGAAAAATATTGTTACGTGTCTTACTACAAAACAAATACTCATTGCAGGGAAAAGCATGATTGTTACATTACCTTACAAAAAATTCAAGCTAGAGTAACTGTTCCCAAACATTTCTTACCTGCATACTCCCGAATGTTGCATTTAAAGAAAAAAGGATACGTGGTGGTCATCTGACCAACATTACAAACACATAGGCGGGAAAAGACAGACAAGGCACACCCGACAGAGACGGTTTTAAAATCTGTGAAAACTTAACACACTGCGCTGGAGCAAAGGACGTATGTGGAACAATGTGACTGTTCTTGAAGAGCAAATATCTGGTACACCCCTGTACACCCTATCAAGTTGGTACACCCTTGGAAAAGTCTGGTACACCCTGGTGTGTACGATACACCCGGTTGACAAGCACTGATCTATGCTCAGCCGAAGTGAACTTTTCACATCAGTGCAAAGCCGAAACTAATCTTCAAATTTCTTGAAACACGGCATTGAATTCATTTGATCGGAAAGAAACTAACAGAAATATTCTGGATATTTTCGGTGCTCGTGGTATCATGGATCTGTTTAAACCACAACTCCCGGGTCGTTGGTTGAAAACAAAGACAAACAACGAGCTTAAAAACCCTTTTGAAAATCGCAAGGAATTTTTTTTTTATTTTGCAACTTGTTCGACTTCACCACCACGTTAACATTTTCGTAAATTTATCAATGACGGGCTAGATCTACTGTTTTTAAGCTAAATTTTTATTCAATTACTCAAGGTTTCTAGAGCGCAAACGAAACACGTACAGCACGTTTTTCGTTGTTCAGTCAACTTGAAGTAACTTCATGTCAGCTAGCGGATCCCGACACATACGTGGCTGTGCTTATTCATTCTGGCTTTTTAAAATGGAATCATCAAGCAAAAGTCCACCATACGACCGGTATGCCAAACGTAAAAACTGTTAACAACTCTTGTTGAAACGTTCGTAAACATTACCTCCTCACTGTAAACTTCCACCTTTGTTTGAACGATTGTTTAGGTTATGTTTTCTGAACGAGAACTTTTCCTGGGTCAAACGTGCCTTACCCTGCATGCATCAACCTACAGCCCTCAGGAAAAGCTATTTTTGAAGACTAACGGATATTCACACATATGACAAAGCAGTAAATTATTCCCGCTAGGTACATCTTACGCTATTGCAAACGTTTGACCATCTACGATGTCTCAACGCGAAACGAGAAATCAATCCAAGTTAACTTACACGCGAATTTCAGACTAGAACTTGCACTTCAACGTCTGGAAGAAAACATTATCATAGATGCCTAATGCCACTGAAAATCGATACTGCAAATGGAATGTGTCGAAAGCAGATAATAGGCACCCTAACAAAGAATTTAAGATATTCCAAAAAACTCTAATGAACCTGCCAAGTCCTTCAACAAAAACTAAAGCCTTATATAATAAGCTTTATCAAAGTCGCAGGGAAAGGTTGAAAGGTTTCTAGCTGCTCTTAAGACCAACCCCTGACAGATGCCGATGAAACACACGAACCAGCCACTTTTGTGGTGTTCAGTTTTGCTTGATTGGATACTGATAACTAAGAAGAGCAGACGCATTTCGAGGCGCGAAACTTGACGCATTTTCTGACTACGTCGAGGGAAGAGTTCTTATGATATACAAGCAACCATTCGTGGAGGCTCCGTCATAAGATGTGAAAGTGCAATTTAATCGTGGCGGGATATCGGCGATTAAATATCGACTGTTTTTTCTCAGTTATTTCACAGAAGGACAAGTTTGTCTCATCCGACTTTGCGCTCGATTGCACGTTACAACAATTACTACATTTTTAAACATACCGTCGATATCACGTAGGGCTTAATTTCTACTAAGTTTAAAAAAGTTTTTATGGAATAGATGAAGCTCCTGATAATACTTGCGCAACAGGTGAGTATCGCTTTTACAGGTGCCTGTAAACTTGAAACTACTGCTTATTAGCCTGATTTGACGACTGTACTAAAGGTGATGGTGGGTGTAAAACCAGACAACATGTTTAATAGAATGCTAAACAGGAATGTACTTGACGCAGCAAGGGCAAGTGTGGCCAAGCAAGCTGATTATCGGCCACCTGCTTAATACATAGTGAATTGTTGCTTTATGTCTGCAAAGCAAACTTATATCAAATAGCAGGACTCGTTATAGAAGATTCGATTAAAATTAGGTTACTGCCTGCTCACAACAGTATTGTTGGTCTCCATGCGCGTTAAATGTCTCACTGGGCTGCACATAATTAATAATTCTTTACACATGATTTGCAAATCGTGCTTTCGCCAAAGCGGTGTGTTTTCAAAGAAAAAAACATACATATTATCATTTCAAATATCAAACCCAGTCTGCAGATTGCTCCTATGCAGTAAAATCTCAGTTCAGGTTCGCCTATACTTGGATTTTTACTCTTCTGTGGAGTAGTCTGCGGCACCCATCTCCGCTTGCTTGCACCGTGGGCCACGCGGATGCTTTCCCAGCAGTGGCGAGTTAATGGCAGCACCGCGCCTGAACCATTCCCTTGCTCCCACCCATCAAACGCCAAGCACGAGGCTGGACAGACGGCAAGCATGTTTATCAAGTCTTACCGCAGCCTGGCAACTTTGGTGGCGCCTGCTCAACCAACTGTTCCGTAAACTGTTTTCCGTCACCACCGGCAAAAACGATCATGGCCGAACATGGCCATATCTGAAAGTGATGGCAAATGTTAGAAACGGCTCAAAAGATTCAGAAACCATACGTCAACCTATTCAATTTCCTCTGGCTTGCGTAAGCAGTCATGAAGCTTAGTAGGTTACCCATTATAATCATTCACACTCCTTACCTTCGACGGTTTAAATATGTAGACCTTTTAAACAAGGAAAAAGTTCGAGCTACCCCTTACCAGGAAGTAATGGAACCAGATCGTTCAGCGCGCCGCAGAAAAACTTCGTACTTACGACATTCAAAGACTGGGCATGCTTCGCTAAAGAAGATGGTTGTTTGGTTGCCGATTTGGTCACACTACGCAACCATAAATTCAGGAAGAAAATGTCTTGTGCGCTGTTTGTTTCAAAGCTAAGTGTGGTTCTGCTGAGTTTTTTCTTTTTTAAATCTCTATTTTTGTCTTTGCAATGAATTTAAAAGCATTTTATAAAAACGAAATCTAGTAGGACAAAAACCTGACTTGGCTCCAACTTCCTGCGCATATCAGTTGCTACTACTGAAGCTCTGCTGATTCCACTGTGAACAGTTTCTCAGTAAAATCAAAATGATTGAAACTGCTTTTTTCAGGCAACTGCAACAAAACGTTGGTCGACCTGCATGAAGCAGTCGTCCCTCTGAGAGCAAAGAAATATTTTGCACATAAGTGTACGCGTGAACCAGGAGCGCCGGGAAAAAACATTGCATGTTGCAAAAAAAAGGGACTGTCTTCGGTCGGCTCTACCATTACACCCTACCGGGCTAAGTGAATTCGCACAAGTTGGACGCAGAAAGTTTGGTTGCTAGATAACAATTTCCTTTCAATATGACCTGTTCAGAAAGTCGCCGTCTAAGAGTAGATTTTAAGCAACGCAATGGAACGAAATGGATATGAATTTTTCATCAACCGTGCTAACACACATTCACGGAGGATGTAAAGGACTGCGGAACAAAAAAACAACAACCTTCATATATGCCTTATGCTAGTAAGCATCAACTTTCTGCTCAGACGACAACACTAGTCATCAAAGTTAATAATGCATTAGCACAAATCAATTATTGGGTGCAAATGGCCTAACTGCCTGTCTTTCGTATGTATCCCGGAAATGTTTTTGATTTCAAAGCGCGGTGTTGAAAATAACACATGATCATCCGACAATCAAGACAAACATTCACTATACACTGTTTTTTTACGCGAATGTTTAGTTCAAATTGCCTTTAATGTGCAAATAGTACTTCTGTAAATCTGTGGCTTGACTGCGCACGTGTGTTATTCTCAAACAGTTTGGCAAACCTGAAACAGTTGGAAATTCTGAGACAGTTTATAGTTTGAAAATCCAATGTTAAATCTCTCATTTGCAGTAACTTAGCCAACCTTAAATTGCTAAAATGGCATAATTACTGTTTCCACCCAATTCTGCTGGACCCTTGTAATCGAGGTGAGATCGACGTTCTGTCAGGCTTTGAAATATTGATGCCATTCGCTCTTCCTATCCTACTGGAGATCGATAAAAGCAGTTTTTCTTATTAGATTTCGCCGCTTGGTACACTGCGGAGAACGCCGGTTTCGCGGAGCTACAAGCACTCACAATTAAGTTTGCTGTCCAATGGCGCGAAACAAACACAAACTAGCAAACGACTGCCGTATTGGAAATATATATACAATAACAGAACAAGCTACTTGAGCCTCTACGAGTTTCATATCTCGGCTCTGCTCGCAGCAATGCCCAAACTCCGGAGAGTTTTTGCAACCTGGTCAAACAACCAGTCATATACTCAGGTAATTTTCGCGTTACACATCCAACTAACCACAGCAGCATGCGATCGAACAAAACCCGCAGTTCCACCTAAAAAAATAATGCACACTAGGCGTAAGGCTTGGAGAAAGACTGCTACCACAGGGCAGTTCATGGTAGCGAACCTCGCAGCAACGAGCTTCATACAGCATCCGTGCTCTCCACAAAACCATCAGTGCGTTTACAGCAGGTCTGAGCACAATTTACACCGCTTCGACTTAGACGGGGATTCAGGGGGATGAAGATGAAGAGACCAACAATTGTTTTTGAAACTTGACAGTGCAGGGTATACCTTGTCGGCTGTTTTTAAACTTATTACTTAGAGCAGGGGTGGGGAACCTGCGGCCCGCGTGAACGTTTGATATGGCCCGCATCAGAATTTTCTTTACCCAATTTAGAGTTCACAATCGCGTGAAAACGAAGCTCCATGATAAGCAGGTACTTAAGATAGTGTGTCATAAGAAGTCTTTACCCCTCGTAGTAAGATAAAGGTAGAATTTTAGGATAAAATCAGTTGTTATTTGCGGCCCGCCAGCGATAATCCACAATTTATGCGGCCCGTGATAGTAAATAGGTTCCACCCCCGATTAGAGGCTTTTGAGGAGCTGTGAAGTGTTCATTGCCTGCCGTGTTTTTCAGCTCTTGAATTACAGTGTTGCAGATTGCAAACTTCCTTGGGCAAGGCGCGTGACCGTATTGAGTAAACCGCAGAGGCTAATACTAAAACGTACGAGGCCGCTTTTGCATTAAAGTCCCATTAAAAGGTGTTGGCATTTTAAAGGCGGTGTACAGCAACTGTTGGGATTAGAAACTGCAACAGCGATACAATGATAGTTACTTTTCGTTGACTGCGAAATTCCGGCTGTTGATTTGTGTTGACAATTGCAGATCACAGGTGTTGTGTGGGTCGATGTGGGACAGTACATTTATAGTAAAGCGGGTTACAATGAAACCTGTGCTACTGTCATCCGGGCAAGCGTAGATTCAAAAGTCTTAGCAGGCTTTCAGAGCATGGCACTCAAGGGAGAGTTCGGACAAAAGAAATCACTTCAGCGTTGTCAACAATGGTCTGTAACCACGTATAAATGGTTGCAATGGCTTGTGACATGTCGTAACTTTCAACCAATTTCCGGAACGAAGCCTTGCAAATATTTCGGCATTTATACTATTGTTTTGAATTTCGCCAGAAATCTGCCTGAAGCGAACAAATAACGTCGAACTACGAAATGCAGCTCTAAAGAATCAGCGCCAACTCTTTCGTTATGCCTTCTGGGTGTTTCGTTGCAACAGTATTCATTACACAAATGCTTTGTAGGAATTGGTCTCTGATGTGTTGACCAAGAACATTTCGTGTGGAAGTTACTTGACTGAATCGATCTTTTAATATCAGTTTTATAATGAACAACCCGTCAAACAACACAGTTTTTCAGTAAATCATGTACAAATATTGCAATTATTTGAACCATATCTCTGCGGTTTGTGAATGGATAGTTTTGAAGGTAATAACACAATTTAGCATCAGGCCATAACTGTTAGCGGAAAAATATTTGCTTGTTTAAACTGATGAAGCAAAATATGACTTTGCATTCTTTTCGCCAGCAATGCGACGTGAAAATACTGCAGTATGCAAGTTAATATGGTGTAGCGCCTGTAGACCTCACCTACTATACAATTTGCTGCATGTAAAGTTCCATTAAAAATTAACCTGGGCCAGTAGGCTACAATGTTCTTCTGCCAACAAGAACCTACAAACTCGTCACCCCACACGGACCTTTTTTCCTACCCTAACTTTCAGATTCAAATTGTGCCATTATCGGTCAATTCGTGATTAGAATGCCATAGAAAGAGTATATCTTAGCTACGCAAACGATTGATACGATTCAAAAATCTGAAGTAACCTCCCTGAAAATGGACACTGCCGGTGTGCAAGAGATATCCTAGAGGAGTCCATGTCTCTGCTCAAACCGTTTCGGTGGGGACAAGACAGAGTGTTATTTTATAAACCGTAATCACGCTTTTGCATAAAAATCAGTTGTTGCGGGCCTCCGTCCACATGTTTCATTTGAAAACTCTTCTTGCCATTACATTTTATCCATAAAGAACAAAACAGCAGACTACAGTTTCAGATCTCTGTGTGCATTTTAACACTGTTATCCTGGTTTTTGATCTACCAGAGGCTGTAAAAAAATATGACTGCGCTCGTAACGTCAAGAAATCTGGCTAGCTTCTTTCCACCTACCAGGCGCAAGCGTCCAAAGACAGGCCGTTCCCTTTCATTCGTGCGATACGTGGCAAACTTCTCTCAAATGAAGCAACTAAGCGACCAGCAAGGTGCACTGCCTAAAGAGTCTGCTGCCGGATATGGAAACACAGGCCGCAGTAGCAAGATCGATGGCTTCCTCCAACGTGACATCGAATATTTTCCTTTGAGGTTCTTTGCGGCAGCGATGGCCCGTGTTTCATTAATGATAATATCATCCGCGCCTGACTTTGTTCGGCAAGCGAACATTGAGTGGCAGCAGCAGCTAGCTTCAGCTGCAGAAAACAGCGGAAGCGTGCTGGACCCATAAAGCAAAGCTCGAAGGATCGAAACCATCCTCTCACCAGCCCGTGACCTGGTGGCTAGTGCGTCCGCTTGAGTGCCGGCAGGTCTGGAGTTCGACTCTAGGCCGGGTCTTTGCATTGTAAATTGGGACCGTGGCCTTGTTTCTGGGACATAGAGCCGTAGCGAGGGGGGAAAGTGGGGCACAATACCCCGGGCGCCGAAACGTCCCAACAATGTCGCAAGTACTTTCTTCAA
>Ga0210059_1013479_pt1 | contig 12224 bp, 5 predicted proteins | sample Ectturendosymbi2_FD_188042 | JGI IMG/M metagenome (GOLD analysis project Ga0210059, IMG submission 188042) | Ecteinascidia turbinata endosymbiont from Florida, USA - Sample 2 (SPAdes) (version 2) | ecosystem: Host-associated > Tunicates > Ascidians > Unclassified | place: Key West, Florida...
CTGTATTACTCTTGAGTAATATTTGAGCAAATTACGTTCTTCTGAAACCAGGCGTGTACACTCCAACATTAAAAAACATCAGGTGGTACGCGATCTCAAAAAGTTTGAGAACCACTGCCTTAGAGGCAACTCATTGCAGTGCAAAAGGCAGACTACCGATTGCAATGGTCTCCCCAGTTTCTTTTCCAAGCATCTAATGAATCCAGCTTTGTTTCCTGTCATAGATGCAGTTCTGTTCCTACAACTTTTAAGGTGTCGCTTAACTCGGTACCTTTAATAGCATCATATACCTCATTTGCTATGGTAATTCCTCCACCATCTTGTGGAGAGACATGCGTTAAGTAACAAGCACCAGGTTCCCCAACAACAGCAATGTGTTCTTGGAGCTCAGTTTTATGATAATATTTGCCAGTTGTGCGTCGTGTTCAGTCAGTAAGGTAGCGTCTTTCCATCAGTGTAGATCCCGTCAATAAACTTGTAAAATATAGCTTTTTCACGAATTGTGTTTCTGTATTTTTCTCTTTCTCTTCGCAACTTGATTTTGTCAATGACATAAGGTTTTGTCCAAATCCGTAATTAAGCCAGCATCTTACAGTGCAGCATTTGCTACAGCTGCACTTGCCCTGTCAGATAGTTGATAATGTTCTGACATCATAGCTAAATTTGGCCACTCCATCCTGTTTTGCTCATTCAAAACGCACTCTTTTTACTTGCCGTTGTAAGCTACAATATGTCACAGAATTACTACACAAGAATTGAGAATCTACTTGAAGTACGCAAGAAAATTTTGTTCTTATTATTTGTGGTTGTTACACGTACAATTAATAAGGAGAGAACCAGATACGGGCTTGTGTGAGCCGTTATGGTCAATCCGCTTGAAATGGCAATTAACAACGAAACTCGAAACAAAACGCTTTGCAAGCTCAGGTGTGCGACTGTATTAGCATAAAAATCGAAACATGGAACTAGTGGTGCAGCGTAAAATCAAATAGGACAGTTGTTAGGACAATTTTGAAATTTGGCTCAGAAATTCAATTAAACGTCCATAATTATCTTCAGTGTTGACGTAATTGGACCCAGTGGCGTAGCCAAACCCAGAAATTGAGGGGAGGCAAAATGTTTGCTTTTAGACGAATAACACTATTTTGTTTTGAAAAACACCTCTCAAAGCATAAAATGACTATTTTCTAAACACTGGCTATGCCTATGATTGGACCAAACCAGAAACACCCCCCGGTTTTTTAAAGCCCACTTAAAAAAACAATAAAACCCACCAAAAATTCCACTCTTTACTTTTCCTTTGAAGAATGTACTATAAAGTGAAAAATAAGCAGCACACTTGTACAGTTAATTGTACATTTTTTAATCAAACAACACCAGCAGCAATGACATTTGTAGGAATTGAAAAAAGAGAAGAATAATTCGAACAGTTTGACTAAATTCTACTGGTTATCTTCAGCCCAGTACAATCGGTATATTTTGTATCAAATTTTCTGCCTTCTCTGCATTAAAACTGTTTCTGATGTTGGAACATACCAAAACAAATGTTGAAAAAATGTATTATATAGATGTTGAACTAGTAGGGCATGTGCATAAACTTGACATGAAACTGCAATTTGTGTGGGAGTGACTTTTCTGTTTGCTGTGCGCGTTCTTGCCAAGCCTTACCACTTAGGAGTGAATTAACCAACATATTTCTTTGCCTTCAAATTTGAATGCCATAACAGGTATAGCAAGTTATTATATTATTGTGTAATTCTGAATATAGTGATATTGCATGATGCAATAAAAACAATTCAGAAAGGGGTTTTTGTGTTTTTTTTTAAGAACAAAAACCTGCTTCTTTTCAATAAAAAAACAAAAATTCTTATTAAAAAAAAGGTGGGTTGTTTTTTTCAAAACCATGACTTTTTCTCAAACTTGATTGTCTTTCAATCCTTTTTGTGATTTTCCCTTGATTGAACGATCTGGAGCAAGTCACGTCACTATCAGTGTGATTGGGTGTACGCCACACACTTGAGTATAGGTCCCTGGTACAGGGGTGGATCCAGCCAGTAAGTTTATGGGGGGGCGATAACAGTGATATTTGGTAGTTAAGCCCCATTCGCAAGTTCACTACTGTAACCGACATAAAGTATGCTTCACAACACTGCTGTGACTAAACGATGAATGGCAAAATGGCCCTATATCGCGAATGTTTTTTTCGGAATTGTATTAAATCATGGTCAATAAAATTACTTCCGTAGGTTTTAGGGTGTGTGATCGCCCCTCCCCTGAATCCTCCCTTGACCTGGTTATGAAGAAGCTGAGAATTACTAGCATTTAAATAAGTAAAAATTAGTGTTGACAACAAAACAAGTTTTGAAAAATTAAATCCATGCAGCATGTATTAGTAGATTTACAATAGAAAAAATCGTCTAGTTACAGCATTTAAATTTTTGTAATTTTACTCTGTGGATGCCTGCGGCCAACGCCCCATTCGCCCCCTCTGCACACCACTGAGGCAAGGTGTCTGTTATGCCTAAACAATGATTGTCACACAATAATACGAAAATATATTAATATATTACAACACCTTCCTGGCATCTGCCGTGCTAGCCTATGGTCAGCCATCACAAGAGGCACCAGAGAATATGCATGACCAACCAACTGATGGATATTATTTTTGTACTTTTGGAATACTGATTGAAAAGTGTTCGTTTTAGGTATTTTATGTTCAATGCAAAATCGACCAACTGACACTCGGTGATTGACTGGTCAATCAACTTGTTGGCCACCCCTGATGTGCACCATACAGAAAAACATTCGATGAAGCAAGTTGTTTATACTTCTTGGGACAAAATAGAACCCACTTGTTTTGTTGAAATGATTGGTGTCCATTAATACTAGGGTTGAACACACCATCAGCAAAAATTAGATGATTAAAAACCATCTTTTCAGAAGAGAATAGATTTTAAGATGAAAACTTTAAAATTTGAAGTTTTCACTCAGCCAAGTCTAGTCATGATATGCACTTTTAAAGCACTGATCTTGGTTTAGAACTTTAGTGCTTAGTCCAATTCCACTTCTATCCATACTAAGTATGCTGATCTTTGTAAACTAGCATCTTTTTTTCGCTTCACAGAGGTTTCTTGGCTGTAATTGTTTTTTATGAAACATTATAAGTGTTTTGTTGCTTTTTTTCTGATTTTTTTGGGTGATGAACGTGCACAATTTAATGGTAGAGGAATCTTTTTCAAAGTGGGAGGGCACGAGTGAACGTCAATAGAACTGTGGAAAATTTTTTTCATTAAATATGCGATTTACTTTAACAATGGACCCAATGTTGAATACTGATTGTGTTGCTAAGCAAATTAGTTAATGTAAAAGTGGGGAGACCAGGTCCCCCAGAAAAAAGTAGGATGCTTAGGCCCATGTACTCTCCCTGGTTCTGCCACCCCTGGCGTAATTGTGCCATGTCTAATTTGGATATTTTCCAAATGATGGAAAAACAGGCTAGTTGGTTTGTTTATTGTTTGCATAGTAGTGAATTTAATTTGCTTTGTTTTGCTTTTTTTAGAACTGTGCTTAGTGTAAACTTAACTTTTTACTACACTTAAGATACATGTGGCTTTAATTATACTCAGAGCACCCTATGTGATATGCATTTGTTTAAGCGAATGGAATTACTCTGTGGTATGAATGTTTATGGAGGCAGAAGCATGGTTTTTAAAACCATTTCTTATGTTCAAGGACAGTCACCAAAACCCAGTGTTCGAGAATACTTCTATTATATTGACCACCAAGGCCAACTCTTCATGGATGATGCTAAAGTTAAAAATTTTATTTCATGCTTTCAGGATAAAGTTTTCTTGGCCTTTTTCTTTCAAAGAATTCGCTTAAATAATACTGGGCGATATGAGAGTGATTTCCCATATGTTTCTCCTTGTGGTAGGGAAAGAAACTACATAAGGTTGGTATGGTGTATGAGTTCATATTCATGATATGTGTTTTTTTCTTCGTTTTAATTTTTGTAAAAGCTTTATTTATAAGCCTTGTTGGCAAGGATTTCATCTGGCTGTGTCTTGTCAGCATGCGGGTGACATCCATAGCAACTCACATAAACTGAAACATTGGCCTTTTGTCCAAAATTGCAAAATTTTTCATTTTTGTACACAAGCATATTTGCTGTAAACGCTTGTGCCTGCATGAGAAAGGAAATAACTTTATTTGTTTTCTATGAACATGAAAAATGATAGCTCAATGATAAAGTTTCTTCCTTTCAGTTGAAAGTTTGGTTAAACAATCTGCAGGTGTTTAGCGATTTGCCATTGTGTTCTTGGGACAAGGGAATTCATGCCAGTTGTCTGGCAAGAATCTGATTTAGTTTTCGGCCTACAATCATTTGCCATCATTCAAATATTAAGGTAAACAAGAACTAAAATTTAAAAAAGCATTATACTACATTTGTATGGGAATATGAACTGGAAGATTTTTTTGCGTAATTTTTTGTTTCATATGTCGACTTTTGCGCAGGACTGAAGATGTGTAACACACGAAACTAGTTTCCTTACGCAATAAATTGTGATCGATTCGCTTGGTGTGGGTCACTGTTGTGGCTTTACAAATATTGCTGAATGATAAGTACAAGCTTGAATCATTGCAAGATGGGAGCAGAACCAGGCAGGAGATTCCTCAAACAGCCGGCTGCAAAGCTAGGGCCTGTAATTGGTGCCTAGTGGTGACACCACTTGCTTTCTGGGATGTGATTGGTCATCTGGGCTATTATTTCCATGGAAGCACAACCAACAGAGTATTCTCGGGCTGCAGTAAATTTGTCAAGTGGTGACTGATCCGCAGTTACAAACGTTGGGGACTACTGACGTACGTGATGTTTCCATGTCTTCACGTTCAAGGAAAAACAAGCAAAATATTAATCTTCAGAAAAGCCTCATGTTGATAACAAGATCTAAACACAAAAGAAAATATATTTTTCAGGGTTCATTGACGAGATAGTGTAATTCAAGCAAAATTGTTAACCCTGATAAGCACAAATTTGCTTTAGTGTGGAAGTCACCTATGTAGAAAATTGCATGTGTAAGTATTCAGTCGTGTGGAACGAATTGAAGTATGAAATCTATTTAACACTTTTGATCCTGGGTGGTTTCCCTGCAGTGATATCCACAGTTCCCAGGTGGTTTGGCAGAAAATTCAAACGTCTGCATCTACTGATACATTCCTCCATGCTTTCCAAGCATTTGGCAGCATATCGAAGCACTTATATTGCCCAAAATAACATTCATTACTAATGGACCCTGGTCCCGCCTGGATGGACCAACTCAAAACGGCAATGCATTTACACTGCCTCTGAGCCACAAAGAGTTTGAATTCTCATTCCAAAACCTAAAGTCACATAGACCAGTGCTCTTCAACCTTTTTGTCATCGTGGAACCCTGATATAATTTCACGTTTGTCATGGAACCCCCATGGAAATATTTTGTTATTAGACACTTCAACGAATAAATAGTTATTACAGAAGTTAAAAAGCAAGAAATTTAATGGGTTGGTTGTTCTTGCAGTTCTGGAATGTATCTGGTACATTCAGAATTTGGCAAAAAAGAACTCCCATATCAAATATGTGTCATCCCATTTTCTAACTTTGGCAATTGAATTATATTTGGTCCGCTTCAGATTAGGTGACTCCTTTAAAATTTGAACTACATTGCTCATTACCATCCACGAGTTCGTTGTTGTTATTATTTAGCTTGACATGAGAAAGTATTCTATTTTGCTTCATCTGGCTTGACTAAGTAGTAAAAAGTTGGGTTCTATATTGTTTTTATCTTACTCGCGCAAAGACTAATCAGCAGCTTTGGTCCGTTGTCTACTCTCTACTACTCCAATGTACAGTACTGTACTGTGAACTGCAGGCTACATCGGCAACATCGTATAACTGTTGTGCAACAATAACGTTCTTAACTGCACAACAATGAACAAGTGACGTAATAACTCATTTCTTGTTCCGCTATCTGCACTCAACCTCCTTTCCAACTAACTGGCCTACTTGGAGTCTGAATGCAGCAAATGATCTAAAAATTACATAATGACGCATCAACATACTGAACCAAGGAATCATTTCCCCTGAAAAACAAGGAACCCTCACGGAACACCTTAAAACTCATGGAACCTCACTACATGTTTTGCGGAACTGCTGTTGAAGAGCACTGAGATAGACTAAGACTAGAACCACATTTTTAGACAACACACCAATGTGAAATTTGGATAAAAATGTATATATACACCTCCGAGCACCTTTACTTAGCTAAAGCATATATACATTGGCCTGAAACACATCAACAAATTCTAACAATGTATATATATGTTGGCCAGCAGCGAATGTGTTAAGGGGATGATTGTGTGAACCTTTCATAGAGCAGTAGAGAACTGTTTATTGGTTCATGGAGCGTAGCTAAATTAATTGTTTTGAGACTTTTAGTCCATTGTACTCCCAAGTTTAGATACTAGTGCAAAGCACTTCAAATCTGATGCTACTTGCTGTATGTGTTAATGTATCCTGCACTCTTGCTCTTTATAGGCCACAACTAATTTTGAGCATTTAATGCTTAGTAATTATACCACAGATTTACACCACCACACACTTTAGGGCTAACATGGCTGCTGTTCATTAATTGTGCATTTTAAACAATTAACATCACCTCCATTTCCTTGTGCTACCTTCAGGTTGAGCAAAACAAGAGATAGTGAGTTTTTTTGCTTCCTTTAACAAATGCAAACAGGTTTATTTTCTGTTTCTAGAATTTGGAATAAATGGATATTTTGAAACAAACGCAGCTGTGCACCTCACAAGACTGTGTTGTATTTTACCAACGCTTGGAAAAATTTTCATATACGTTTTGTATGCTAAACACAGTTCTTGTAAAAGTTGTAAATATAGTTCTTGTTTTGCTGCTATAGCAAGTGTATTTCCAGGTCACAAATATAACAAATTACCTTCTGCATGAGCCCGTGGTGGACCATTGAACTGCTGTCCTTTATGGAATAATGGAAGTATGGTGGAACATTATAATGCTTGCCACTATGCAGCAGTAGCTTTTTCTGAGTTCGCAACAACATGCTTGAGTCTGATTCAGTTTTCAGCAAATGCTGGTTGAAGGTGTCATTTGCAATGAGAATTACCATGTGTTAAATTCAATTGAGAAATAACTAAGCATAGTGTGATCTTTTGGATATGAATACATGAAAAAAGATGACCAACAAAAAAGTTGGCACATGACTCTTGTTTCAAAACCACCAAGATGGTCTGGAAAAGTGAACCACCATTATTGTAACTTTTACCATATTTTGGTAACAAGTTTGCTGTTCTCCTAAACACAATAAAGTGTTTTTTGCAATGTGTTCAGTTTAAATCAACACATTTTGTGTTTTTTACAATGTGTTCAGTTTAACTCAACACATTTTGAACCTTCATGATTATTATGTATTGTCTTAACACCTCAACCATTTTTTTCCCTTTAGCGCACAGTGTTTTGTCATCATAAATACTGAAGTATTTCTAAAAAAGACATTGTTCATTTTCTTCAAGAAAAATAGCAAATCATCCATTTACTAGGGTAGGACCTATTGCCAAAAGTGCACCATACATGCCTATGTACCAAAAAACTTTTGTTTGCCATAACTTTTAAGATGCATTTTTGCCAAAGACAACTTTTTAATTAACACTATGCATTTTTGTGTAGGTGTGATGACTTGCCCATTGTTTATTCTCACATTGTGACTAAGAAAGCTGAAGGATTTTTCTCAGACCACTTGGCTTATGGTAGAGCTGGAGATACGCTGACTGTGCCATTTCAGCCTGACAAGCTCTGCATGCTACCTGACAGTGGAAGAGTCTACCATCCAGCTCCTGATAAATGTGGTGGTATTGGGCTTGTAAGATCAAAACTTGCCATAGAATTTAGTCAATACTTTGGCTTTGAGGCTAATGATGGATCTAACACTGTGACTCACCCAAGTTATTTTTCTTGGAAAGGTAAAAAATACACTTTAACTAATGAACTGTTAAAGTGTGCTGGCCAAAAGACACAGAGCTGAATTACCATGAAAAAATTCATTCTGATATGCCTATGCATTTTGTATTTTATACAAGGCATGCCGTATGGTGTCCAAAAAGCCTTACCACTCTATTTGCATGATGTGTTGAATTACAAATTAGATTTTGCAACCAAAACTGGTCTGCTGATGTCACCATGGGTAATTTTGAGACCATTGATTGGAAGCAATATTACATCTCGAAGCTCTGGCTTTGTCAGTTTAATATGGGGCATGATTCTTACATGTGTCTTAAATGTTGCTCTATCAGTAGTTGTGTCACCTTTTGTTGATCTTACTGGCAGTGCCATGTGCGCTTTTGGTGTTACCTTACTTTTTTCTTTAAATTTTGGTTCAGTCTGCATTGATGTTGCTGCTGACCAACTTGCTATTGCTTTAGCAAGTACTAAGTCAGATTTTAAGTCACTAGGGATAAGTAACAGTTTGCAAGTTGTAGCCTACAAACTAGGTGTAATTTTTTCTGGCATAACAATTTCATGGTTTTCAACTATGTCTAATGCATTGTTATTTCAAAGCGCAGTATATTTTGCTTCCTTGGCTGCTACTGTTACTTTGTTTCCTCGGCATAAGACTCCCAAAGCAACAGATTTTTTTGTACCTTGTTCCAGTTTTAATCAACAAATAAAAAACTTCTTTCCCAAATTAATTAGCATGTTGAAAATCGTATCAGCATCAGGCACATATCCTCTTGCACTTTATGTATTATTTTACAAGCTTGGTGAGGTTGGTGTAACTACCCTGTACCCATTGCTGCTAAATGAAAAAGGGATTTCCAGACAAGAAATAAATTGGGCTACAGCCTTGGTTTTGGATCCCTTGTCATTGGTAGGTTCTTTGTTGGGTGGCGTCATGTCTGCCCACCTGCACAAACATAGTAGTACTGCATCAGTTATCACAAAATGTCTTGGTGTATTAGGCCTTGTTAGGATATTACCTATGATGGTGCAGCTTTACATACTTGGTAGATTCGATGCATTAAAGTTGTGGGTATTACCATCCTTGTTTTTGGTTGTTTTGGGTGGAGCTACCAGTACATTGACGTTTGTGTTGATGATGTCAGTGTCTTGTACAGTACCACAACATTTCCAGACATTTTATTACTCATTGCTGTGCTCTCTTGAAGTACTTGGAAAACTGTTTTTTGGTTGCTATGTTGGGATGTTGTATGAAAACTTTGGTGTGACAGCTGTATATGCTGTGTGTTGCTTATCTGTTGTTTTTTCATCATTTCTTGTTTTCATTGTTCAACTGTAAATTGCTATTCTGTTAATTTTAGCAACCCATTAATATCGCTCAATTATTTGCAAATTTAAAAGAAACTATTGGAGTTGTGAACGCTGAACAAGTATGTGTTTAAAGACTTTTGCCCTATTTTGGAGGAGGTTGTCTTTACCCGGCTCAGTGGCATATTTGTAGCGCAATAAAAGGGTTATTAGGCAGGGCTACCATACCGTCTTTATTTCTAAGATTGGTCCTTATTTTGCAGTACTACGTCTTATAAAATATAACTGTCCTTATTTGTGACTTGCGTCCTTATTTTTTCTTATTTTCTGTAGCATAACAATTTTAAGTAAGCAATATCTGATAGTGATACAGACCATTTCTGTCTCATCGTAAACATTCTAATCAAAATTTTTTGATGTCATAAAAGTATTATAATCTTGCAGCACAAGGACATAACGCTGTCAGGTATTGTTAGCACTGTAAGTTGTCTACTCTGGTTAGGATTCTTAAGAAAGCTGGTGTTGTAGCGAAGGTTTAGCATTTAATTGATTCAAGAAATAAGCAAGCGAAAAAACATTTTCCGTGACGATTCCAAGAAGGAAGTCAAGAATAAGACATCGGTACAGCAAATGGTTCCTGAAGATAAATAGGCAAAGATATGATTTGACGTTTGTCGTGCAAACAGAAACAATTGTTTCTTTTTAAATAACATCATCAAATTTTCCTCAGTCGTCCTAATTTTTGGTTCTAGATCGATGGTAGCCCTGATTATAGGCTTACAGTATTGTTGTACACATTTTGTAGTACTTGCACCTCAAAATAATGTGTCTTATATTAATGATTGGCATTGGGCCATATGGAACAAATCTCATTTTGTAAATGTGACTATTGGCAGATTTGAAAAAAATCTGCATTTCTTCATCTACAGTGTAAAATTACAAAAGACTCCTGCTTCTTTCAAGAAGTCGTTATTGACTATCTTTCAGCATTCCTTGTTAAAAGTAATGATTCTTTTTTTTCTGACACGCGTTTGTGTTCGAATCAGTGGCACCAACTTAGTGCTAGGTGTCAGCGAGGTAGTCAAATTCACCATGAACTTCTGTCATCTATGTGGTCATTCACCAGGTACACAGCGGTTAAGTTAACAAGTTTGTGTCAGGAACTGTTTGAATTTGGTTTGGAGAGTCAGTTGCTAAGGAATTAAAACTTGATTGGAGCACCCATGGTCTATTCTTTTCGGGCCGGGTTAAAAGATGAGACTAAAGTTTTGAGCTTGTGCAGAGTGCAGTGAAAATTTGGTAATAGTGCCGTGTGGCAGCCCCTTCTAAAGAAGACCACTACACGTTTAGGAGAGTTCCGCGAGAGCGCTGATGAATAGGAAGTGTCCATGGCACGCCCAAGTTGACAATCAAGAAACTTAGACCCGCCGGTTTCGCTCGGCCCGCTCAGTTTATCACAACAAAATTGTATTCACTCATGGTTTTATTGGTATAGCTTTAAGCACTGCGATATTCATCACAACAGGGGTTTATATCATCAATCCAAGCACGTAACATAAGTTACTGCAAGCATCAACGGTTGACAACAGGGGTTAAATGCGAATTCAATTCTTTCATGGAGGAAGAGAGTAAGCTTCCTGAGTTTGTTCAGGTCCTAACCGTTCTGGGGTATTATTTAGCTACAAGCGTGTCCTGGTTCACGAATTTGCCAGACCCCACTCGTTCGCCAACTATTTCTACTGAGTCTTGAGCTAACCTATCAGACTACCTGTACGTTAGATGCCACTCCGAGGACAACCGTGAGCAAGACTGATCTTGGTGGTGTATTTTAGGTCGGGAGGAAAACCCAACCGGTCGCGTCGTGGTCACGCGACGACGTATCGCGTGGTGCGTTCTCGACTCTAGTGGTCACGCGTGATCGCGTCAAGTCCGCAATCAAGGTTACGCTTCAGCGAGTATCGTTTTATCCGTTTGAATCGGAAATATTATTAATAAGTTAGTCATATGATCAGGTTTTAGCCTACAATTCTTTTGCAGGATGTTCTAGTTTTGAATGGTTAAAACCTAAGTATTATGACCAATAGTAGAACCAAGTTTTTGCTGTACACATGCAACACCTCAAAAAACAATTCCATAAAAGGCATGCAGTTGATGATCTCGATCTGTTCAGTTAGCCAATGCCTTAGGCCACATCACTTGTATCCGTTTTTGACATGTTAAAATTACATTCAACATCAATCTATAGTAGGACCTCTTTAGTGCACAGCCTGTAATTGAGATATATTTGTTGAGTTCTCCCCACAACCTTAACATGAAACTTTCTCTAAGAAATACACCTGATAATCGACATTAACGACTTTGTAAATAAGTCTAGAAAACGATCGCGAAGTTTTTCATTGCTTTCGACAAACAGTAGTGATTGGAATGAATATTGGGAAATTAAGACTTCACAACTGATGGATCCTGGACTTTCCAACAAACGTATGAAGATAGAACAATTTGTAGATTGAAATTACTTCTCAATCCGGACTGAATATTACAGGGCTAAAAATTGACTGTGATTTGTTTAAATAATTGCTATTTATGTGTGTTGTATATCACTGGTGTAGGAGACGGGGGTGCAGGGGGTGAAACCGCACTGCCAAATTTTTTGATTTGGCGACAATCCAGGTAAAATCCTTTCAAATCTGGGCAAAATCTATAAAGCTTCATCTTTTTCAAATTGTGATGGCTCGATAATAGGCTTAAGAGTGTTTTTAAAGAAAACAGAGTTGTGTTTAATTAATGTGTATCTACCATACTGCAGTAGAGCTAATACTGATGAATTTTTAGCATACCTGGGTAAATTGAGTCAATTATGTGAGGAGCTGCAATGCCCTAATATTTGTTTTG
>Ga0210059_1013480_pt1 | contig 12224 bp, 4 predicted proteins | sample Ectturendosymbi2_FD_188042 | JGI IMG/M metagenome (GOLD analysis project Ga0210059, IMG submission 188042) | Ecteinascidia turbinata endosymbiont from Florida, USA - Sample 2 (SPAdes) (version 2) | ecosystem: Host-associated > Tunicates > Ascidians > Unclassified | place: Key West, Florida...
GTCAGAAGCGTGTAATTATAAAATGCGCAATCATAATGGCGGGCACGATGACATCTTCTTCAACTGCAATATTGGCTGCCTACAGCATACTGCAGATCTTGCACTTGGCATCGAGTGTTTCACATGCGTTTTTACAGGTTAATTTTACGAGCAAATGGTGGCTTTGATCCGCAGTAGAAGCTAGGAAATTTATCGAAAACAAATTTTTTACATTCAATGAAAATAGACTTCAGTAAAAAGCGCCAGAAAAATGAACATTTTATAGATGATGCTGCAAAAACAAGAGGCGTTAATTATTTAAATGTTGAGACTTGTTTGTTGTTTGCCCCCCCTATGAAAATTTCTGGCTACGCACCTGCCTGATCCACGCCAGGGATACCTGAAGTTCTCGATATCCCTGCCCCTCTCGAGGCATTATATTCAGCTAAGCATGGAAACTCATGCTTTTATAAAGTTTGCGAATTTTGTGTTGCCACATTAATCACTTAACCGAAAGCGGAAACAGCGTTTTTCACTGTGGCAAAGTTAGTTCAATGTGTCGTTTCCTCTTCTCCTCCTCATCACCATCAGTGTCAGTTGCAGCTTTGTGGGCATCGTTCGCTTGTTTGAAAAACGAAGCTGCTTCCTCGTAACGTGACGTCTTGTAGCACACATGACCAAGATCATGGAGCAAATCTCCATACACCTGATGTTTGACTTTGTTTTCACCGAACCCTTCATCCATTCGCTCCAAGCCTTCACGTAGTGTTTGTTCTTGTCCCTTCAACTGATCGACCAAACCTTGGCTCAACCCAATATAAGCAAGAACCCAACTCACTTGAAGACACTTCCATCGTTCGCTCACTGATGGCGTGCTCCTTATGTCATGCAGCTTGTCACGCATGAGTCGAATCACGTAATCTTCCACGACCACCTTCAAGTCCCGATCCTCAATCATCGCTTGGCTTGTCAACATCATTTCATAAACGCAAAACGAAATCATCCGCAAGTTATTTTCAGGATTTTCGATTTTTTTGCTCAAAGTTGAAGCTGCGTCAAAAATCAGGATCGATTCCAAGAAATGTTTGTCTTCTCGAAGTTTTCTTCCAAACAATCTCATGCCCTCTGCTGTTGTGTCGATATTGTTTTCAATCAGGTCAATCAGTCCGGTTTTTATTTTTGTTGCCTCTTCATATTTTTTGTTTTTTGTGGAGTTTTTATAAGTTTTGAAAACGTTTTGTGCAATACTGATGTTGCTTGGCAACGTTGAAGAATCTGAAACCAAGGAAAAGCATCTGTTTTACGGTAACTTTGAGTTTTATTAATTTACGTAACAGTAAAAATATTCAGTAATGTAAAGTATTACAGCAAAAATACGTAACAGCAAAAATATTCAGTAATGTAAAGCAATTAAAGTTTTATTTTTAGATCATTTTGTTGTTTTCAAATTTTGTTTTTAGCAGAGCGCCAGCGTTCTTTCTGAAATTTACTTAGCTTTTTTTCTCACCAAAAGTGCCATGCAAACATCTGTGTAAACATATTTCAGTAGGAGAGCCAGGCCGGTAACTAGTTTGGGACATCAGGTGGGGGTGAAGAGTATACTAAGAAAAGCCCAAGTTTCTTAAACTATGTCCCATATTTTATTACATGTCCAACACATTTTTCCAGGGGGTGAAAAACTTTCAGAGGGGTCTTGGCTTCCCCTATTTACGGGCCTGAGGAGCGCTCATTTAGAAGGAGAAATGATCAAGTGCAAGTATGTAACTGAATTGTTCTTATGTTCTAGTTGAATAAAAGGAATCACCTTTTCATCTGTTTTTCTAAACAATAAACATAGCAATTTGTTTATGTCAAGAAAAACATAAAGGACAGCAGTGCACCAAATTGCATGGTTCATGGTTGAAAAATTTTACATGTTGTTCATAATATAAAAAAATAGACAACCCTATCACCTAACATGCAAACTAGTATTTGGGGTTGGAGGCAGTCATTGCAAAAAATCTGAACTGTAAAACCCAGGCAAACTTAGCCAGTTTATGACAATCAGTGATAGCTCATTCTTCCAGAGATAGCATTGAAGCGAAGAATTCATTGTATGCTAATCCCGAAAAACTAAATCTACAATACCAAAATTTTCTTTTCATGCTCTGTCTAATCGATGAAATTCCTAAAATTTAATTTTTCTCACATGACTTTAGGAATTTAAATGAAAAAGTTTACAAAAAGTTACTACGAAAAGAAAAAGCAAAAAACCTGATGGAAGGAAAATCTCGTGGAGATGAAGTTTGACTTTTTCCTGTTTCTGCGAAATTGCTTTAATTTGAGATGACAGTTGCTGATCACCTTTGATAAAATGAGGCTAAAATTAATTGGTTTTATTCCCAGTAACACGAACTGCGAGCAACATCTAAAAAATCTATGAAAGCAAACCTGCAAAAATTCAGTAATGACACAGATTCAAAACGAAGCAATGCTTCCGTAGTTTCATGTATTGCAGTGTTATTCGAATCAACAATTTTCTGCTATTTACTTCCACGTAACGCACGTCATAGTCACTGATTCTTGCAACAGTATGCTCAAGATTGTGTGATGGCACAAGATCTTGAAACTGCATTAGCAACACACTAACGTGATAGCTGTAAGGATAAAATTTGCTAAGAAGCAGAAATGTGCAAATGATTAGGATCCTGCAGTACAAAGTAAAGTTATTTGGATCAGGACCGGCTTACATTTTAGCTTTATTCTAAGTGCGGCTACCAAACTAGAAATTACCAATATTGCCACTATCTTGTCACCAGACGATCTGAAATTTACTTAAACCGTTTCGAGGAATTCAAGCCAACGACCTTTCAAATGTTAATTTCAGTAATGACCAGGCCGTAACCACCTTGGGACACCATGGAGGCGAAGAGTTTTGTGAGAGGGGCCTAAAATTTTTAATCAATGTCCAATAATTTCAAAGCATGTGCAACACCTTTTTCCATGGGAGTGAAAAATTTTGCAGGGGGAGCTTCTCCTCCTGCATCCTCCCCGTTTACGGTCCTGGTACTGAAAAACTTCCGATTGCAGTTTGATTTTTGGTTTCTCCCAAGCGTTTTAAATGCCCAGCGAATATACAATGTGGAAAGTAGCATGTTATATGCAGAATGTCATAACATGCAATTGCGAAATTAGGTGCAGTTAGGTAATCAGCGCAAAAATATTTTGGCAAGAACTGCGCGCTACTTTCTTTTCAAATAATTTCTCGAAATATAAAATCCTAAAAAAATTGAGTAGATCCTTGTTTTATTTTTGAGTTTCTTCCGAATTTTTTCTGAGATCCTAAATGTGGTAAACAAATTTTTAGGTCGAAAAATTTGACAGAATCTGTGAAAGCGCGAACCGACGTTCGCATGATAAAGTTGTTATATCTGAAAAAAATTGACAAGATTGTTTAGAATCGAGAATCTGACAGGATCTGGCGTTAAAAAGTGCGAGATATCAACCAATTTATGTTAATTACAAGATGATTTTAATTTTGAACATACTGCCAAACTCTGCAAGTACAGTAGGTACATCGATAGTTATTTCTGATCACAAAATACATCTGAACAAGAACGATACGGAAGCTCACTTCGTTTGAAAGCACATTCAACAGGTCGGTGGCCACTGTGTTTGAAATTTGATATTTTGCACGGATACCGATTCTGTAGCGAATGTCAAGCTTCTGGTTTGTGATGTCACGGAACGCAAGGTGCATGAATATGACAGGTAGGCTGCATTTGTTTAAACTACGACGACAAACCTCTATTGTGATTGTGATAACTGCTCAAAATTTTATAAAGGCAATTTTTATGCTATCGGTTTATTTACGCAATACATTCTGACAGCCACCAACCAATTAATTGGGTTCGCACATTGTTCATTCACTGAATTGTAGTGGTGACTCCAGCACAGGCTTATGGTAATCAGTTCTGCACTCGGAGGAAATCGAGAGAAGGCCATATCTCCATATTTTTGAAGGGAAAAATCTCCCACTTTATGACGAATCACCAAACTTTCGGCCCGTCTTTCTCCTTTTTTTCATCTTCTAAGTAACGAAAAAAATCCCAAGTACAGCATGTAGGCTGTTCCAATTCGGGTTTTGATTTTGATAAAGCATTCCCCGATTTTGTGACACTACACCACTCTCGGCTACTCAGCAATGACAATTTCATTCGCTTGTGCTTGCTTTGGGTCAAGCTGTGTTAAGCAACAGTGCTGCGCTTGCTGCTTTGGTGGTTGAACACTCTGTCGTTTGACGTCATTGAACTGCACTGAAACCACAGATGTCAGGCAGTTCAGCCACTACTTTTATCTGAAGATGAGAAACCAAGTTTACCAAAACACTACCGTCTATACTAGCGGTGTGTAACCCGTGGGCCGCATGCGGCAGAATTGAAGGCTTTCGTTGTGTACGTATAATACAATGACAGCTTACAGTTACTTTTAAAAAATCTTAATTGGGACAATTTCGATGAACTGGTCGTCAATGCCGTTCATCACGCCTGTACTGCGTAATGGCAGATTTCCATGTCTCCACTGCCACCTCTGTTCAAAATTTGTCTACAGTAGTTTTCTGATATCTACCCATTGTTTGTTGTTCCATGGGCACCAAACTGATTTCTACCGTAGTTGTTTCATCGACAATAAACGTGCCTACAATATTACAGCTACGGATTAGTTAGAGCTGCAAAACAACTAGTATCATTGATGTTTACATTCCAAGGCTTTCACCAGCTTATTCTAAATTTTAGTTTGCTGAGAAAAGTGAGTCATTTAGTTTGAAGCCCGCACTAGGAGAGTGACATCATTTTCAGGCCAGCAAGGAATTTCGTGTGAACATAGTTGGTCTATACTTTAGCTTCATTTTTTATGTCCTGTTAAATTAAACTCACTTGCAGTTGATGAAGAACCCGCTTCATCGAAGCAAAGTTGTGTTGCTGTTGCATATGAACCACGTTGCTGAGAAATACCATTTGATTCTTGATGTCCTACTGTCTGAGATGAACCTTGTTGTGAGTTGCCTTCAGGGAAAATGAAAATCGTAAAAATAACTCAAAAAAAGAACAGAAATCAAATTATCACAACGTATAAAGCAAAAGAAAAACAATGAACAAAGAAATCTTTCGTTTAAGCTCAGGAAAGTAAAAAATTCATAGTTCAATTTTATACTTTTGAAGTTGGATTTTTGATCAAGAAAACCATGTCTGTCCACGCTGCGTTAACAGAAAAACCTTTATTTATATGAATCGATACAGACATTAGAGATCAAGCAACGAAATCGAAATGTGGAGTAGAATCGCGCGATTTTTGTTGCGCCTAAGAAATGATCAGGGCTGTGATAACAAAGGCATTCTTTTTCTCAAGAAATGCCCCAGTACATGAATGAACAATCATATCCGCACTTGAAACCGATATCTAATATTCTTGAGCAACGTCGCAAACTAGACATTTCAGTTGTACTAAGCTTTCACAATATGGGATGATGAAAAGTAGATTATGTTGGTTTATTCGCCTCTTAAAACTGCAGCACTAGTTCTGTGTTGCTGTCGGAATAGGTTGGACAAGTTTGTGAACACTGACACGGGCGTCGTAAGAGGGGGCAGGAGAGCCCAAGGCCCTCCTGATGGTGAAATTTGACATCTTCCCATCAAATCTTTAGCAAAGAAGGATTGTTTTCTTAGCTTCGAAAAATTATAATTAAATTTTGCTACTTTGGTCCCCTCTGCAAAAATCTTTGGCTGCCCCTGGAAAATCCACTATTGGCCTCTATCTGGAAAAAATCCGTCTGACGCCCATAGCCACTGAGTGTTTATTTTAGCGTTTGGCTGCAAACTACTGGTTTTGATCAACATTTAAAAGTTAAATGATGTCATGCGAACCAAGCCTTTCACGCTATATTGAATATTCATTGATTTATGATTAAAAGAGTGCGACTTAATTTTGAAAATACTAATTTGGTTATATCGAAACTTAATCTAAGTTGTTGGGAATAACCAGCAGCTGCGATGTACATATTTGCACTCTGAGAGCGAAACAAAATGTAAGTTCTCCAGAGGTAGTAGCACTTTGCTAACACTTTGGTTCTTCTCTTTTTCAGAAAAAGCGTACGACATATTTTTCTATCATTTAAAAAAAGCATATTTTTGCTTAGATGTACTTCAAATCCGGTTAATTAAGATCTGCAAAAAATCGGTTTAAAAAAGTAGAACATTTAAACAAGTACAGCTGACGGATATCTCCGCCAAATTTCTGATTCGATTTATAAATATACTTGAGCCTAATTTCAACAGTTGATGAGACCATAAATCCCTGACGAAGCAGTCACAGTGCAAATGAAACAACAATCCGAACTCGGACCATTGTTGACTGCAAAGTGAAATTTCAACCAAAGTTATTTTGTATTAAGAACTTTGTGTTGTGATTGCTTGTTTTTTATAGTTATTCAAAGATACAAACCTTTGTTCACTTTGTTTTTGCAAGTTAAAAACAGTTTTAGTAAAAGACGCTGCCTTAAGTGTCTCTATCTTCCACCCTTAGCAACAACCGACAAGACAATGACAATTAAAATTGGAAGGACATTACTTATTCTACGGTTATGAAGACGGAGAAGCTGTCAAATGTTTTTTTACGGTGTACACTTGTTTTACGCAATGGCACGTTGGCATTGAGCTGGTTAATAGATAGTTTTATGCTTTACGCACTTGAACTTCGCTGAACAAATTCCACTTCCGTGCAGTCCATTGCAGCTTGTTGCACGTTGGGCAAGTTGTAAATGTTGTATGTCGTTTCTTTAAAAATTACAAAATATCAATTGGCTAGTGTATACGAAATCTCACGGATAGTTTGAGAGCAAAGGTTTATCATAACAAATGCACAAAATCAAGACTGTGAAAATTAATGAAGAATGGAGAAACGTGTTGGGAGGATCTTCACTTGTTCACATTGACTTGAATAATCCTGTTGATGCAAACACACAAATATCTACAAACTCTTTGCTTCAAAATTTTGCGGTAAACCCACAGCTTTTCTAGTCGTTGAATGTCCATGAACACTGATGTTGTTTTAATTTCTGACTGAAATTAGCTGTCAACCTCAACTTCAAAAATCTAACCCTTCACCCATTTACATCACTCTTTTCTCCCATTTACATCATTTACATCACTGTTTCAACATCACACCTTTTAAAATTTTGATAGTCTTTTCAAACAATTGTGAGTAGTAATGTCTTAGCATTAGCTGTTGTTACTTTTATGATAGATCATTGAAATCAGTCTTTAACTAAAATCACTTTATAGAAAATCATGCCAACAAAAACAAGTGACGATAATCAAATGTGATGCCTATCAGTGCATAGACGGCCAGTAAGTGAGCAACTTTGCAATGATGAGAGCTCGAAGGAAAAATAGAACAAATGTTGTCAAACTTCATTTAAGAATGTTTGTTGTTTGTTAGCAAACAATTCGAGATTTTCACTAAAACGCCCCTGCATGATATAGAAAGTTGACTTTGATCGGAAACAAAAAAATGTAAGGTAGATATCAAAACAGCGCAAAACGTTTTAAAAATGCTTTCCTGTAATGAACAAAGTGCAAAAAGGCAGGGAGTCGGTGGATGTATGTCTCAACTTGTTAAGCTAACATCTTACGTTTTAAAATCCATTTCCCGAATCACAAAGGCTTGCAAAACGTTTGAGACAAAAGCTACTGTTTTGCATTATTCGTCACGTTTTTCTTCCTGTGAATTAATTTATTTTTACGGAGTACCACAATCAAAAATCTGTTCCATGAAAACGTAAAAGCTGCAGATTTGAAATATAGTCAAACGTAAAATACTCACTAAACGGCCACATCGGTAATAGCAGCTGAGGCAATGGTGGAAACCAACTAACCTTGAATAAACCTTTGATCATTTGTTACGAACTTATGCAAAGGCAAGAACTGTTGTTCCTCTTTCTTGGGAATCATCAAAGACATGGATCGGAGCATTTGTGTGACTTCGACCAAAATGTCTTCGGGGCTTTGCTGTTCAAGAAGTGAGTTTAGCTCGTGTCGAACTTGTATCATTTTGGATCTGTCCGATGGATTTTGGGCCCAGCATTTCTTCATCATCGGTTGAAGAATATTAAGAATCCGTTGATTGGTTTCGTCTGAAGTACCTCTTAACTCGTTGATTGCTTCTTCATCTGGTCGTTCTCCACGAATGATTGACTCGGTGAAAGAACTTGTATGGCTAGGGTGCTGATAAGGACGAGATCCAGAGAGAATCACGTACAGAATCATTCCAAAGCTGTAAGCATCATGTTCTGTTTTAGGTTTGGTATTCAGAGACCTTAGTTTCTCAGGTGCAGCATAAGCTAAAGTCGTATCCAGTTTTTTTGGCTTGGGGTAATCCGATGTGGATGAACTAGTGAATGTTGCCACCTGAGAACTTCCAAAGTCACTTAACTTGCAATGCAAGTCTGAAGTAAGAAGAGCATTCTCTGGTTTGAGATCTCCATGAACAAGGGGAAGAGATTCCGGAAGATTGTGGATAAATGCTAGAGCAGATGCCAATTCGGAAAAGATTCTAAGAAGGAGTAGAAGGGAAGATCTGCATTCATCGTCATCTAGAAAACGGGATAAGTTTCCACCTGGCATGTATTCCAGAACCAATCCAATTGATCCCGGCCATTTGACCCAGCCGTAAACACACACGATGTGTTTGCTCATTGTTTGCTGAAGTGCTTGTAACTCTCTATTCAACCTGAAAAACAATGCAGGTGCTCCTGAATTTCTGAAAAAGAAAATTAGGAATGAAGCAAAGATTGATTGCTTCGTAGTCAATGTACAAAGCTCATAATTTTCATGATGGTAGTCTTTCCTACCCAGAACCCCGTGTTTGCGACTATTACTAATTTGCTGTGCCAAATGGGTCCTTATTTGTTACAGAAATATTTAATTATTTTTGTCTAAAGATACTGTGAAACGACGTGAGAAAAAATGAGCAAAATGTTTTACTGAAGAGGCATTATGGGCATGTGTTGAAAATGTTGAAAGCCATTAAAACGTAACTTTTTCAAGAGATGTCGTGATCGTGCGGTTGCATGTTTTGGCAAGAAACTGGAATATATTTTCGGAACTAAAATTTACAAACTTAAATACAAACACTACACGAGATTGCATCGGTTTTAATGCAAAGCTGAGATTATTTTATTTTGTTACGAAAACTGACATAGAGTGAAAGCCATCCGTAAAAAGACAAGTGTTTTAATTCTACTGCTGATGTTGTCCGTTCTTTCTATCAACTCAGTAATCAGCTTCATATTCCAATTAACATTTATCTTAAAGTACATCAATGCAACATACTTTTTTGCAATCCTTCTTTTGTCCTGATCTCCTCCATTAACAATGAAGCATTTGACAGCTACATAGTCCAAGGCATCTTGTACAGCCAATCGAACAACTGCACTCGCACCCGATCCCAGTTCACCAAAACTTCCAACGATGCAAAATATATTGTCGCTGTCGAGCTCTTTCAGCTGAAATATCTGAGAACAAATAACCAAAATATCTTTCATTTGTCAAGCTTCTTCAGGTGAAACTCCTGATCTGGAATGTATGAAAGTCTGATTTAAGAGGTTTTCATGCTTTTGTACTGTACAGCAAGTTCTATATGGGTTGATAGAGAGTTTTCATGCTGAAATAATTTTGGAATGCATTTTTTGAGTTCCGTAAAAAGTACATTTAAATTTGTGATGGTCTGGTTTGCTGTGTTTTTACTGTCTTTTATTTTTCAAGTAGTTAGACTGCAAAATATTTGGATAGGTTGCGTTTCATCAAAAATGTAATAAAGATTTCATTACCTGCTGGTCTTTCTCAGCGAATAACGTCTTGAACGTGTTAAGCATTGAAACAAATAATGGCAGTTGAATCCTATCCTAGGTTTAACTTTGCCAGAATCCAGTACAAAAGGAAACGCGTATTCTGTTCTTGTCTTGTTATTTCCATGTGGAGAATGTCCACGCAAAAACACAACATTTGATTGAAAAGTTTACAAATCTTGTGTCTATCTGTGCAACATTTAGTTTGTATTTTGTTGTGGTTTCATTGCATTTTCCTCAGATTGACTATTGTGTTTTGATACTGTTACAAGATTACTGAGAAACGTATACAACCCCAAAAGTTGTATGCACCAGTTTGCATCAACAAAAGAGAAAGGAACATTGGCTGTGGAAATTGCGAGGTAAAGGTTGGTGTAAAAAAGAGTCGTCCTAGGGTGGTGCTGTCACAAAGGCACAATAGACGCTAAAAATTTGTTGTACTTGCCATTCCTTCAGGTACAGTCAGAATATTAGGAAAATAAAGACTGAAACTTCATAAAATCCAAAAGATAAAAGTCAAACTTACCGGTACATTGACTGACATTGTGGTTCTTCTTTGAACATATCAATGAAAGGCTTGAAGCGTACCTTTCTTCCGGCAATGATGTTTTAAAAACTCAAATGAAGCAATAAGCAGCAGTTGTGAAGGTTTTCTGAATTTCTTAACCAAAACACTGGTTTTTGAAAAAAAGGCAAGTCTGAATGGACAACCTTTGGGGTTGGTTGACTGGATGACCGCCACGGTCTTTCGCCAATCCTATATGACACAGCGCCGGTCTTTGTTTACACCGATCAGCTATTGTGCCATTGCGTTTTCATCTGCTAATTTTCGCCAATGGTTGGTTTACTGCATGCGATGGCTTTTATGGTGCTTCTGCATGTTGGCTGAGTCATATGAAACAATAAACCATTTCCATTACCATTACCTTTCTATTGTTTATAAAAATATTAATCATTTATTGGGCAAATAACTAGTCTCCACAAGGTGACGGGTTTGAATCAATCTGCAAATTTTTAAAAATAGGAAATCGATTTCACATAGCACTACGCATCCTCAGTTCTGAAATATGTAAGTAAACTTTCGGGTTTGGAATTGAAAGGATGAAGCAAAAGCAGAAAGAGCGAACAAACCCAGCACCAAAACCTTTTTTGTTGAAATGCACGGGCCTCTCGCTTTTCAAGACACCTAAATTAACCCTGGAGACTTTATTGGACGTTGAAATCAAAGACATACCTGTACGCTTGTTACAACCTGCTGATTACATCAGCACCTAACGCAATATTATATTTTTAGATTTTATACTGAAAGCTATTAGCGCAAACGTTTGCCGAAACGGCCCAGGCAAGTTTTGTCAACATAGACGTCAATACATTGGAGACCTGCTCAACCAGAAAGAACGCCTGATCAAAGCACAGGAACTGAAAAGGTAAAACCAAGGCTTTACATTGTGGCGGCAGGTGTGACAGCACATGACCCAAGTTTGTGCAGAGGCATTGTAACATAAGCACTTGAATGTGCCTTGGAGAGGCCTTCCCTTCCATCTACACCACCAAGGCCCACAAAATCTTTGTTGAACTGAACAAAATTTGCCTGAACAATGTTGCTCCCAAACATTGAAATTAGTGAAACCTAGAAATCAAAGGTAATTTGTATGATCAGGGGCGGCTCGTCTAGACGGGCTGCCGGACTGCAGCCCTCCCTGAAAAATGTGAGGCAAAAGATTCCGCCAAACGGCCAAACTCGCCTTAAGTTTGGATTTAGTTACAAAAATTTCACAACACAATCATTTTCGGTACTTCCGACACCATTTCGGCTCAACGTTTCCTAGGAATCCAACAAAACCAATGTCTCGCTCTTTTCCAACCACTTATGCGATGACGTTTTCAGCACACTTGCCGATTAATTTGGCGGTTTCGGGGCTGTCTTCGGCACAGCCCTAAAGGAAAGATACCAAACAATTGGCTACAAGAAACATGGTGGTATATCCGCCTATCGCAAAGCGTTTTTGATATTTTGACGATTAATTTTTAAAGAAAAAACGGAGGAAATATGACTTTCACTGTTTTTTACTACCTGAATTTCTCGGATATTGAATTTTATAATTAAGTTTAACAATGCTTTTACTAGTACCTTGGCGATATTGGCGGCATTGGATTCAAATCTGGTCGCCAATCTCGGGCTGCGAAAATACAGCCCTTGGTTTAACTGCACCAGTGCAGCTTGCAACTGTAGGCTAGGCTGATGAGCTTTCTACTAGGGTTGGCGTTTGAAGATGTATGGCAGTAGTTGGTGGATCTCATTCTTGGACAACACAAGATGTGACTGGTTTAAAACATTGAAATATGAAAAATTTGAAGCATG
>Ga0210059_1013481_pt1 | contig 12223 bp, 5 predicted proteins | sample Ectturendosymbi2_FD_188042 | JGI IMG/M metagenome (GOLD analysis project Ga0210059, IMG submission 188042) | Ecteinascidia turbinata endosymbiont from Florida, USA - Sample 2 (SPAdes) (version 2) | ecosystem: Host-associated > Tunicates > Ascidians > Unclassified | place: Key West, Florida...
AAAGTTATTTCATTTGGGTGGGTGGGGTTTGTCTTGGTGACGTCACAAAGACGGCATGTTTTTAAATTTTTGACCCATTTTAACTGACCCTGGGCGCTAGTCCAATGAGTCTCGAGCTCTTCGTCTCGAAACTTTGCATAGGTTATTTTTTATGAAGTTTTGCAAGGAGTTCCATAAAAAAACAGTTTTGAAATGATTGTTCAAAATTTAGTTGTTCAAAGAGGTCAGTGGCTAAGCTTTCTTTGTTGTTATGTTCTTTGCGAGTTGGAGAAAACAATTTGCCCTCTACCCTGTTTAAAATTTACAGGCCTACTGAATTCAATAAAAAATGTGTAAGCACCAAAGAAACCGCAGCGCGTAATCTCTGTAATGAGAGGTTGGGAGTATACTTTGCTAAGGACTATCTTTGAACTGTTTTTACAAGAGTTTTGTTATGAAACCCACAGGCTTATACAAAAGAGGTCGGAGAGTGCCAACAAGCTTCTTTTTTGAGAAGCCAAATAAAATTATGTCTTATTTCGAAGTGCCTTTCAAAGCACTCTGTTAAAACACGCTGTTGAATTTTTTTTGTTCTGCGAAATGCAGACTTTTTAAGTTCAAAAATATCTCGGAACTCTCTTGAGGAAAGGGTGTGCTCATGAGAGTTTTATACAGAGAGCAAATAATGCGTCATGGCTGATCAGTTACATTGACGTACTGCTGTAGGCTTTACGGCCTTTCTGCGTTTTCTAACCGACATGCGGTGTTGCGAAAACTCTGTCAGCAAAAACGGAAAGCTGGAACAGTTGTGAATATCAGTTTAACGTAGAAACATGGAAATTATGAAAACTTGAAAATATAAAGACATGGCAAAAACAAGCAAATCTAGGAAGTATACACAGAGCCATGAAATCAGCAGAAAGGCGCTACACCATTTCACTGCTAGTCAACAGCACCGGTAATCCCGAACTTCGCTTATTCTGCTGCAGCATGCTGCCTCCCAACAATGCCTGTCGAAAACATTTATGACTTTCTTTTTATCAGAGAAAGAAAAAATCTTCAATACGAAGGCAATGGTTACCTGCGAAAGATCTGCCGCAGTTGTAAAAAAACTGACAAACTATACGAGCACCTCGCTCTAAGTAAAACAAAGAAGCAAACCAAAGTTTCTTCTGGGCTTCGTTAGCCCTGTGCACTTTATGCTGCCATGAAAAACACATCGAATCCAAGGTGCCAACTGATTCACATGTAATTACAAAAAATAAAACTTTCTCGCTTAACCACAGCGAAGCATGTACCAGCTATGCTATTTGTTTAGCCATACATACATGCATATGTCAAGAAGGCAGAAAAAATAGGAAAAGTAATGACGAGAAGGGTGGCTAATAAGTAGAGAAAGTAAGATCCATAATCGAGAATTAAAAACAAGGCCCCTTTCAGTTTGTGAGTATTTTATTGTGATGTTCAAGATGCTGTATCATTCCTTATTGTTATAATAAGCATGATACATGATTTTCTTTCATTTAATATTTGTTGTAAGCAAATGTGAGAAGTGGAAAGAGAAAGCATTTTTATGGTCGGCCCCGGGCGACATTAACATCGCTACGCCACTGCAGTAGAGCATTCGGTGGGATATTAACTCGCTGGTTCAAAGTGCAAACCTAACCTGTGCCAAAAAAGTCTATTACTGTAATAGGCCTAAATATTTTTTTCTTTGCGTCAACAGCAGAATCACGAGCAACATTTTAAAAATTTGTTTTGGACAGAGCGAGTAGTTTTGATGGATAAAAAATTAGTTACAATTTTTCATTCTGAAATTCAAGGTAGTGCTTTCGTTTTTTTAAATCTCTAAATTTATCACCTCTTAATTCTAAATCTTTGGAGAATTATTATTGAATTACTTTTCGTGTGAGGAGGAAAGTAATTAGAAAAGGTGTAGGCAACGTTGCAAAAAATGTCAAAGCTTTGTTAGACCAAATATACGAAATGTGTGTCGAATACATTTGAGTGTCAGTGCAGATGCCCAGTGTTAAAATAAAAAGAATGTAGTGGAACAGGTAAGTGGTAGATAGTAAAAAACTTTTAAAGTTTGTTATTTCATTGGCAAATGATGTGAACGACGAAACACCTTGGCAAATAATTGAATGTTGGAAAGCAACCTTTCCTGTGGAGTTACCACTTTACTGTGCTGTTTTGACCAGTGCTGCTGGGGCTGAATACACTCGCTTACATCGACTGTGCTTGTTTTAAATTAATAAGTAATGATTCGCCTTTTCTCCATTTTCTCAAATAACATAGGCCTCAATACTAGGTAGGAGACCAGAACATGGGAGCTTCATCAGGGCATCACCTCCTGTCCTTACACAGAAGAGTTGGTATTGTTTTGTAACGAACAAAACAATTGAAATTTTTCTGAGTCAAAACAAATTTATTGAAGCATGGGAACGGCAAACACTTCGAATATTCAATTGGTTCACCGATATTTTTCGAGTAAAAAATGCGTAGACCCTCTAAACGCTAAAAATGTTCGATGTATTTAATAAGAAACAAATGTACGACCATACACTGTAATTAAGGGAGAAGAAAATGCTTGCAAAGATTATAATTGTATTATATCGATGTTTCTGATGATTTTTAACATCTTATTTGTGTTTGGTTATGCATGTTCTGTGTGTGTCTGCTATCTGGCTTTTTTTGGGACAAGGTCTGGATGTTTTTAGTGAAGACAGGTTGTCAACCCTGACGTGAAGCTAGCCCATATGCCTAGTTGCATATGTCCAGAAGTCAGACTTAGACCTGATTAACGTATTTTGTGTGGTGATTGTTGTCAAAAAATGTAGTAAGGCTAGCTCACGCAGTTTTCTCGTATTTTGTACTGCATAGCAACAAGATACCTTTGATGCATACGACCAAAGTTACTTATTAGCGCAGCTTGCTGTTCAGACAGCCAGATAGAGTTAATAGTGTAGATAGAAAAGTTTATTTAGCAATCACGGCTAAGCTTGCCCCAACCGGGTAGTGCAGTTAGTGGAATATGGACGTTAACCATGTTGCGTCCACGTAGGTCTCATTGGTGGATATTTGTTAACACTTATTGTGGATATTGGTGGATATTTGTTAACAGCCTCCCACTCCCCCAATGGAAAGTCATCGCAGCACTACATTATAATAATCGTGATGGCGTCATTCATTCGTATGTACTTTATGCTTGGATTTCTTCAAAGTAAATGCGTTAGCGCCATCAACAGTATACTTTACTACTACCGAGCACCGCCACGTATATATCCTCGTGTTCATTCATGAATTTGTGTGTCCCTTGTCGCTGCGCGTTGCGTGTCGGAGTGAAGACGTGAAACACAAATACAGTGCAGTACAACAAGGGTGTACCTCGTCGAGCGGGGAAACGTTTATTGTTCGTGCTGCTGAAACCGCCCGAGCCCTGCATTCTGGGTTCACGTCTCCAAAAAGCGACCATTACACAATGGATCTCAATGTTCAATGGTTTAGAACAGGGTCTCCAAACTTTTTCATCCAAGGGCTACATAAGCCATTACACAACAGTCCGAGGGCCGGACATCTTGCAGAAAGTGATTGTTTCGAGATATCTTAAATTCCACCAAATCAAAAAATTTTTCGTAAATATATTATTTTTTCATTATTGACAAAATGTCTCCGCGGGCCGTATTTTGCAGACGCTGGTTTAGAATTTCGGCTTAGTCTAGCGTAGACATCTGAGCGGAACGGTCAGATGCGTGATTTTATTCGCTGCTGAATGGTAACCACAACAGGTCCGCCGTCACGTGGGGCAGATAGCCTCAAATTTTGTTTTGCCCTGAAAAATAGGTTTTAAACATTTAATGAAACAAATCTTACACCCAAAATCAGGGTTTTTTAAGGAAAACGTTAGGTGCACGGTGTGGATCTGTAGGGACCGATTTCTCTGATTCTAGGGACCCGATTTTCAATTCTAGTGACCCGAATCGGGCCCCTAAAACACCTTAAAAAACCCTGCCTAGATATGTTTTTTGCTTTCCGCAAACCATACGGGCCTGAACCACAACAGATCCAGACTGAAATAATGTTGGCACGCAATTTCAATTAACGAAAATTCCGGCAGCGTCTATGGAAGAAAATAGCTCTATGTTAAATAAAAATAATGTTATGGTAACAAGTGACCATAACATGACTGGCTAAGAAGATGGTGAAAATAGCATTTAATCAACATTGAAAGAAAAAAACTGAGCAAATGGTCAATCAAGAGAGTGGATTGAAACAGTCAATGACAAAAGGTGTTGTGTATATTAATTGTGTGCTTATAGTGTTAATATTGGGTTGGATAATTTGTATGACATGTATTTGGTGTATTAAGGAAAACGCAACATATATGAGAAAGTTAAGGAGTTGCAAAAAAAACAGAATGCTAATTGCGAATTTTTCATATAATGATGAACTGACTAAAAGAAACAATTGCATTGGGCATTGGGTAACCGTATTTACCGAAAGAAAGCAACTGCTGAGGCAGAATTAAAGACTGACTGAAACGCAGTTATGACTAACCATTGCATGCATTACAGACAGAGATATATGCAAGTGACGCATTTACAAAGTGGTGGTCGAACATTTAAACAAAAGTCTGAAATCAGTAACGACACTGAGATAACGAAGCCACAGTAAACGAAAATTGAACCTGAAACGGTTGACTTTAAAAGTAAAAGTGGATGAGACGCTGGAATACGTACTGAAGGCTCTGGAAAACGGAAGGCTTACAAAATCTAGGGCAATACATGAACGACAGCGAAAGTTTATCAGGGAAATAAGCAACCGGAACTAATTGAAACAAGCATTGCAATGCTGGATTCATGGGGTGCGTTACTCAATGATAACTCATGATGAAATGCAACGAAGCGTGAAAGGCAAGAACCTGAATAGATGAAGAGGTTCAAAAGAAGTGGTATAAGAAGTTGCTGTAAAAAGGCAAACAAGCGAAAGGTCAAAACCCAAGGATATTAGTGTGAATAAGTTTACAGCAGTAAATAAAATTGCGAAAGTACTGAAAGAAACTTTCTTGCCAATGTTGCGTTATTCCCAGATGCTGCAGTGTTTAAGAAACCTAAGGTGCAAGTATGTCACTTTAATGTTAAACACAGAGTATTCTTTTTATTATGACGCATACGAATTTGACGACTCTCAGGCAATATGATGAATACATCTGAAATAAGATCAAGTATTGAATGTGCTGACGTGTTAAATAGTTTAGATGACGACTTAGAAAATAAGCAAATTGATGAATTAGTAAACGAAGCCATAATGTTAGAACGATCAGTATTTGATGATAATATATTCAATACGTGTATATGAACTGTGTGTTTGTGCAATTGTGACTTCGCAATGCCAAGAACTAAGCACGACGTGCACCGTGCAAAATAAATAAAGAAATTGTGGACAAGACGTGCGCTGTGCAAAAAGAATAAAGAAAAGAAAAGGGGACTTTGACGTAAAATTTGCACAATTTGGTACGGACAGAAGCTGGTGTTTTTGCTATAAAAGGGGTCATCAAGCCTCAGACTTGACATCAAGCCTCAGACGGCCTGAAGAGCAGGTGCACGTTGTACCGAGGGATGTCCTTTGATCTCGTGATAAGGGAGCGCTTGGTTGGATGTACACTGGTCCTCACTCGTGACGGCACGCCCAGCAGACAAAACCTGGGACCATCAGGCCCACAGCGGATAGATTTCGTGCTGTGTAACTAGGGAATGCTCCGGCAGCCAGTGTTAAGAGGGACACACTGGTTCACAAGCAAAATTAAAACATGTCACCTAATTGGTGATCAAATGAGTTTTGATGGTCTGAAGTTTGGAACTGGATTGAACGAAAATGCTACAAAAACAGTACTATTCAAGACGTTCCAGTACGCAAGCAGGCGATACCCTCAAGAAAGTCGCAATGCTTATCAGAAGGGAATGCGTCATTTATGGCTGATTGTTATGATTACGAAATACAGGAAACAATCAAGTTAGTTATATTAGGTTGTGTGTTCGCAGAATAGAGCGTAAATGGAGTGTTAAGCTGCACAGTGAGATTAGTGAATGCAGTTAAGTATTTCTACATGACATAGTTTTCTTTGTGAAATGTCATGCCGTTGTGAATGTAATAACGTATCTTCATCATGTATTTTAATTGTGAGAAGTGTGTAAAAGTCATTTTTGCCGTTGGTAAAATAAGAATACAATTTGCTCTGTTTTAAATTACACTGGTGATCCCAATGCTTGAGAATTACAGGCATTGTTGATGGCTGTGTCTGATCTGCCGTTGTCTATGTCCAGGGAAGTTGAAGAGTGGCATAATTTAGACCCACAACGGGATAGTTAGAAAAACGGTGTAGGAAAATAAACTATAACTTTTCTGACTCTTTTAGACGATTAGCCCAGCCAGCTAAAGTTTCGTCCTAAAAATAAGAAAAGCTTGTACATCACCATTCAAGGCATCTAAAGAGTGAAATTACAAATATTTAAATGCTGTAGCTAAATCATTTTCCTGTTGAAAGGCTACTAACACATGCTGCATGGATTAAATTTTCGAAACTTGTTTTTTTGTCAACACTGGTTGTTATGCATTCAAATGCCAGTAATTCTCACATTCTTTAATACCAGGGACCTAAACTAGGTGTACCAATCACCCAATCAAACTGATAGTGACGTGACTTTTTCCAGATCGTGTGATCAAGGGAAAATCACGAAAAAGACAGAAAGGTATTATGGATGTTTAATTGATTTCTGAGCCAAATTTCAAAACTATTTCAACTTGGTTGATTTAGCTGACGTTTTGATGCATCTCTACTTTCCCGATTCGTTTTTTGATGTGGTAACCCAGAGGGTGCTCTTATGTAACAGCACACCTGTGCTTGCAATATGTGCGTCATTTCGAGCTTCGTCATTAATTGGCAGTTCAGGCGGATTGATCATAACGGCTTACACAAGCCCGTATCTGTTCCGTTCTCCCAGATAGTTGTACATGTAACATCCACATAATGAAAAACGAAAGTTTTCTTACGTACTTAATGCGCATTCTCAATTCTTGTGTAGTTTGCAAAATTTCAAACTGTCAACCTTGAGCGTCCGCCATCCCAGCCGCATACCTTCACCGCTCGACAGCTACTCGACAAGACATTCGCGCAGACTGATGTTTTTGTAGTTGTGAGCTGCCCTGTCGTAGCGATGAGTGTGTTTTACTCATCTGTTTTAACACGTATTCGGATATTTTTGCAGTTATGAACTGCTCTGTCTTAGCGATGAGTGCTTTGTTTAGCTCCGGTTTCCTAACTTGGAGCGCTGATAATTTATATTCATTATAGCAGTGTTTTTTTAAGGTTTTTAAAAGGGTGTCGTGGTGGAGCTTTAGGGTGTCAACACCATTTTCCCTTCTGTGTCTGATACGTTTAACTGATCTTCACAAAAACGCAAGTTTCCATCTAAATATGCTTATTTATTTGAATACGACATCCATTTTTTGCAAACAAACTAAAGACAATTTCATAAATAGAATGGTTCAATGTAGGCCTACATATTCAATCACTCATTTTCGTGCCAGCTTTTCCTTTGGGGAGATTCGAGGGGGTAGCAGCCCTACGAAGACCCGAAATACCTCACGATCAACAGCAATCTCAGATAGTTCTGGTGACTCCACACCAAGACGCTACCAAGCAAGGTCGGAGATGTAGTCAGCCACCTGGTCCTTGGACGAATTCTGGGCCGCTTTCTCGTGGGTGTAGAGACTGTAGCCCGAAGTACTTAGTTCACCATTCTTACCTGGGACATTGGGACTCCTGCCCAAACTAGCATAACTGGGATCTTTCGATTCAGACAAGTGGATTGAAAATCCCGGTATTTACGGATATCAAATCTGTGCACTTTGTCGCGAAGTGTCATATCGAGAAACCTTCACAAAAATCCCATTTCTGCCGTTTGTTCTTTAGACAGTAACCTTTCAGTCGTGACCTACTGTAAGATTCATGACCACAGATGAGGATCGGAACAAAGTCCTATTAAAAAACTGAAAGCTTTGCGGTCTTTGAAAGCTCCCGTTTCGTCACCACGGAGCAATAAAGCTCACGCAGAACTGCGTTTGCTTTATCAATCCGTGTATCAATCCTATTCTTCCGACTTGCGTCACTCGTGAATACAACCCCAAGGTACTTGAACGTCTCTACCTGCTGCAGTGTATTTCCGCTCACTTGCAGAAAACACTGCCTTGGGTGTCTTGAGTGACACAATACCTCAATCTTTTTGGTTCCTGCTTGATCGCACGCAACAGAAAACCGATCAAATGCGTGCTGAAGACCCTGTTGAGAAGATTTATGCATGCAGTACCAATTCATCCGCAAAAAACAGACCGTTCATCCTGCAGTTCCCGACAGTGACACCTTCGTCGACGCGTCTGTGGCTGTCTATCCAATTCATCTAGACCAGGTCTCTCCAAATTTTTTGGGAGAGGACCACATAAGTGATTACACAACAGTTCTAGGGCCGGACATCTTGCGTAATGTGATTTTTTCGCCATACGTCACCAAATCAACACATTTTTCGTAAATATATTATTTTTTATTATTATTGGCAAAATGTGTTTTGCTGCCGGGTGAAATGCTTTCGCAGGTTGGGTTTGGCCCGCGAGCCGTAGTTTGGTCATATTTGGCCGTAGTCAGGTCGGATTTGGCCCGCGGGCCGTAGTTTGGTCGGATTTGGCCGTAGTCAGGTCGGATTTGGCCCGCGGGCCGTAGTGAAACCACACACCATTGTCGGAGTCCAACAACAACGCTGAGCGGTTGCGATTTAACTCCCGTCGACACGGACACCATCTTCTGAGCAGGAAGAGAGTTGCTTGACGTCCAGAAAGAGGCACTTGTCCAAACCGTACTCCCACAACCCCTCCTCCAAAGTTTCTCTCGAGGAAGCCGGTCACATACTTCTCCGAGGTCGACAAAACATGTGTATACGTCTTTGGAATGCTCCAAGGATTTCTCGAAAAAAATGTGCTTGAGAGTGGTAGTGCTACGGCCACGACGAAAACCGTATTGGGTATTATCCAGCTTTGGTTCAATTATTTTCGCGGCATCTTGTTATACACTCGTCCTGAGAGGCTAAGCAAAGAGATGCCCCGGTGGTTGATTCATTCATTCATTCATTCCTGTCTCCATTTTTGTGTATAGAGATCATCAATTTGCGAATTTTTCAGTGCTCTTCCAAAACGCCATGCCGCTTGACATACACAAGTCAGCCGAACCATCCGGCGATCTATTGTAAGTAACCATAATTCCCTATCAAACTTTTCGCAAGTAGCTTTAAGCTCGGATTTAGCAGCGGCATCAGAGAGCTTATTGATTGATGCACAGTTCTACGGAAACTTTTAACTGTGCAAAGTTAAAACACCTCGACTGAAAAACTTTGGACAGTTCTGTCAGGTGAAGTGGAAATGTTGACAAACGGAAAGCACCATGTTGACAATTTTTGTTTTCAAAAGTCGCAGCAAAACAACGTACCCTACATTGCATCAATTTCATTTTCCAGCAGCTGCTTCAGTGCGGACTAAATAGCCCAGCTCTTATTCTTGCCTCACTGGACAACCACCTTGTTTTGCATGCGTGCTGCAACTGCCGACCTTTTTCCTTTATTGTAGTCTAATGTATCGTCAGGCAAGCCGATCGCAATGGTGAAACAGTAAAACACGTCTATAATTGCAGTAAAGTGCTTTCGCAGTTTCGTACACCATGCTGTACAAATCTGCGGCAGTATAGTAAGAAACCGAAGCGAGGCTGTGCGCATGACAATGCACAGATACAAAATTTACAATTTTCGCTTCCAACTTCCGCCCCAGAAAATTGTGTCGTCCCATAACATTGCAGCCGTCTGTTGCAATAGCCATGTGCAGAAAAACATTCTTTCCTCAAATCGTTTTACTTCAGTACAAGGCAAAACCATATCTTGGCTTTAAGAATTTAAGGTGTCATTGCAAAATTTTAGGGCGTCGTTTTGACACCCAAAAAACACTGGGTTATAGTGATACATTGTACAACAACGACTAAGGAGAGTGCGTGTAGAATAATATGCATGTTGTGTCAACGAACTTCGCCAAAACGTTGGTTAGCAAACGTCAATATGACGTCATATTGTGGTTTCACAAACAGCGTATATCCAGTAACTAGGGGCGCAACGTGGCTAGTTGGCGCCTGGGCAAGAAGCAAGTTTGACGCCCCCATGACTGAGGTCTGTCGGAAACAAATGTACTGTATTGAAGGAAGTACTTGTGACATTGTTGGAACTTTTCGGGGATCCCTGCGGCCATTCGGCGTCCCCCGCAGTGATTTGGCGCCCCCATACTGACTCGGCCCCTGAGGAATTGCGCCCCCCTTGCTCCGCTCGTTACGCCCCTGCCAGTAACAATGACCAACATGCGCCACTGCTATAATTTGGTAGGGGTGCATACAATCAAGCAGTCGCCCCGGGCATCACCAAACCTCTGCACGCCACTGGCCTCGATCAACCCTAATCACCGACTTTATACGAACTAGAGCTGAATTAAATCTTAAACGAACTTCCAATAAACAGTTTGCATAGGCTGGACCTATGAAGCTGACCTATATAAAATTTCAAAATGTATTAGTTGTTTTGTAGTCTTTTCAACAACAAAAGTCAATACCAAAAATGAAGCAATAAAGTCAGTTCAATTTCGGTGGGGCAAGACTTGATTCAGTGGAGGACTGAAAGTTAAACCTTTACTGAAATGGTAAAATGTATTTCTTGCGATTGCATTTAGAAAATTTCAAATACTTACTGTCAGGCGATGAGTGAAATTACCCATTCACCTCACAATCACAGCATGCTTGTGGGAAATGCTTGCAATCACAACCGATAGTTTTAAATTTTTGAAAGAAGTGCTTTCAGAAATTCAATATTGCAACCGTCTAACAAGTGGTACAGTTTGCTGAGCACGCGCCACCAAAGCTCATAGGTTGCTTTCGATTCCCCTGTCGATCATACAGAAGTCTTTAAAAATGGTGCTTACGGTCTATCCAACCTCGGGCTCTGCACTGATGGATGGGTACCAGGAAATGGTTCACGCAGTGTTGCCGTTGACTCGCCATCATTGCTGTATTCACTGCGAAAGCAGCCGCACGGTGCAAGCAAGCGGAAATGGACGCCGCAGGCCACTCATGACCCTCCGAAAGGAATAAAAGAAACGAGCAAATCAAAACTGAACAATAAAGTCTTTAATATACAAAAATATTATTTTTAGGTCCAATCGCTTTAAATATAATCCAGACTTTTAAAAAGTCGGACCAAATGAATTTAATCTGACCACGCTTACGATAGCGCCATTGCTGTCGCATCAGGTTACTTCAGCCTTAGGGAAGGGTAGCGCGTCTGCACAGCGCACATGCGTCACATTGACTGGCTGTTTGAAAGCCCTGCGGTGGCTGCTACATGCGACGCGCTAAGCACAACATCCCTAGTAGCAGGAAAGCTACTGGGAGCTTCCTTTAGCCTAGTGCTTAAGTGCGCAGGCAAGCCGCTTCTTCAAGAGTAGGCTGAGACGAGCGCGGCTAAACTGCTCCTTGCAATGGTCGTTTGGCGATATACGTAAAGTTGTGCTGTTGATTGGTAAGAGAGCAGATACAAGCACATGCACGCTCCGCTTACTTAAGGTAAAGAGCGTTGCCAGACAACATAATATTGAAAAAGCTGGGTTGGTTCTGCCGACGGGAGAGATCGCAGTGTGATGAAACAACAATTAGTATCAAGATAGCGTTGAAGTGAGCACAGTGCAAAAAAGTCTAAAGGTTTTGGGCGAAAAAAAATCAAATTTCGTGATAATGCGATAACTATGCCGCAAGTCGAGGTTTGGTTGCAGTTCACTCAGCTGTTCAAAGTTACGAAGAACTTTAGCTCCGTTTCTTGGGGAAGATGTCCCTCAGCACTGTTTTCAAGCTCACAACTTAATTGGTACACGAAAAACAGAAGTGCTGAATAGCCTTATAATAAATATCACGGCCAAAGCAAACGATACAACTGACATCTTGCAAACGTTTCGATAACTACTGTTATCATCCTCAGTGCATAGCAAAATAACTGCAGTGATGTTGCTGCAGGTTCTTATTGGTTATTCAGGAGAAAAGCGCTGTAAAAAATGAAAAACGCAAAGGGCTGTTTCGGTAGTGACGTAGTGGCGCGAAACATACGTAGTCACATGACTC
>Ga0210059_1013482_pt1 | contig 12222 bp, 7 predicted proteins | sample Ectturendosymbi2_FD_188042 | JGI IMG/M metagenome (GOLD analysis project Ga0210059, IMG submission 188042) | Ecteinascidia turbinata endosymbiont from Florida, USA - Sample 2 (SPAdes) (version 2) | ecosystem: Host-associated > Tunicates > Ascidians > Unclassified | place: Key West, Florida...
TTTATCGTTGCTGTGCGCGTCTTTAAGTGCCTTCCTCAAGCGCACAGCAACGATAAAACAGGCAGGTACAGGGAGTCAGACCCTTCGATCCGGAACCGTCGCTTTTAACCTATGCCTTGCGCCATTGATGTCGCGTATATATTTGCATCAGTAAAGGCGATTACCGTAAAGTTTCTTGCCTGGGAGAACACAGCATGCAAGGAAAATCACCCCCTTGAGTTAACAAGCAACGTAACTACAGAATTTGCCTATAACAGCACCTCTGGGGATTGCATAAAGAACGTTATTGCCGAAATAACGTTATAAGCGATTGAAATGCATGTAAAAGATGCCATCGGGACAGAACAAAATGCAACGTTATAGGAGAATTCACGTCACAGACGAAGCCGTTATAAACGAATACAACTATATAGAACAGATTTACAAGAGGTTTCAGGCCCCATTCGGATTAAACTAAAAAAGTAACTTTCAGGGCAAATTTTTTTCCGCCCCCCCAGTAAAATGCCTTCCCGTACGCCTATGCCCTCACCAATCCTATATGACAAAGCACCCTCTGTTTACACTGATCAACCATTGCGTCATTGCATTTTCATTTGCTCTAATGTTCACTATTGGAGTTGGTTTGCTTAGTGCAATGGCTTCTTGTAGTGCTCCTGTTTGTTGACTGAGTCATATGAAACAATAAACCATTGTCCATGGGAGTCATTAACAGAACACAATGCTTGGTAAATGTGCTCGAATAAATTCATTAAAATGTTTGACATTTCATTATACTTATAGGCAGGCCCGTAACCAGGGGGGGGGGCGAACCCCCACCTAGAAAATTTTTCACCCCCCTGGAAAAAATGTGTTGGTGTTTAAAAATATTGGACATAGTTCAAAATATTTGGGCCCCTCTCTGAAAACTTTTTCGCCCCTCCTGGTGTCCCGAGCTGGTACGGGCCAGCTTATAGGCACGAGTAAATGGGAAATTATCGGATAAATCCTATTCCTAAACGTAATTCATAAAAATAACTTGAACGTGCTGGCGGCTGTGATTCTTACGAAGAAACGGAACGCAGACGGCAGTAACGAAAAGGTTGTGCAACCCTGATTTAAACAAAATAACTTACTCCATATGAATCACTTCGACCAGCAAGCAGGTATGCCTTGTACTTGCAGAGAAGTATTGAGACGACTAATTTCAGTTACCAGATTTTAATCATTTCTTCAATATCCTGATGATGCACCTAGGTCAGTTTTGTAAAGATGTGCGAAGAAACCACTTTCGGCCACAGAATCCTTTTATTAACTTGTATACAGGCAAAGAATGTTCCGACAACACGTAGGCAATCACCGTAAAACTAATGTACTGACAACCAGGTACTGGTAGCAATATTGCACATGCGGATGTGTCTAAGACAAGACTTCCTACCAAATATGAGCCATTGTCATCACCTATTTAGGCCGCTCAGAATAATACACCGGGACCGCCCTGGCCTACTTCAAGATGTAAGAATATGGCGTTATGGGTGTTTTTTACGGACATCAGCAAAAACGACTATACTAATTTCACAACAAAAACAAGGAAAACCTCCCTCGAAAACTGTCTGGAGGGAAAAATGAATGAGTTGATAATGTAAAGAAACAGTTGTTCTTATCGCTTCAAAAACCAATACAAATGTTGAAACATATATCATCCTAGCAAAAGCTAAAATATTGAACAAAATCAACCTCAAGAAGAGGTGCAAGGTAAATACTGACAGGTTTTTAGTCCTGTTAAGCGATGTCACTAACGTGCTGCAATAATTGTGAATGGTGGTGTGGTGTCGGTACATCACTCGTTACAACCAGGGGCGTAACGACAGGGACACAATTCACCGGGCGCTGAAAAGTCTCAACAATGTCATAAGTACTTTCTTCAATCCAGTACATTTGCTTCCGAAATACCTTAGGTTCGAACATGGGGGCGCCAAACTTGCTTCTTGCTCCGGGCGCCATCTTACCTCGCTACGCCCCTGGTTACAACAGCATCAAGCAAAACTCTATCAACTTAACGTAGAAAAACATCTACATATTATCGTCAGAGAGCCAATACGGAGTTAATTTTAATATGATAGGCGAGCAAACGTGCTGGATCGTTGACTGTCTTCATAAAAAAGATTAGATACTGCAAAATTACACATTCAGGTTTACGGAACAATTGACCAAGACTAAGTTCTGAAGAACACGAATTTCCAGGCCATTACTTTTTCTGGCCAATATTCGTTTTCGTCATTTCATTTCGGCCTCACAAACGCTGACTTCACAATTAAACGCTCACCAGTGGCACCGCACAAGGCTTACTTTGTATATCTGTACACGTGAACGATGAGGAATACTTCACTAATAGACCAAACGGAAAATCAATAGAAGCACCAACGACCGAAGAACTAGAAGTGCACAAAGAGGAACGAACAGCGTTGGAATACGTTCCCGAAATTATACCCAGTCCTCTACCATTACAAGCACAATGCAGCCAGTTCACTCGTGCTCTTGAGGCAAATATTGCTACGGTAGTTAAGCGATTCCCCAACTAAAGTGAAATAAGTGAAGTCGGTTTGGCGCACGCCTGGTGGTGCGGGGAACAAACGGCTTATACCTACGTAATTGCACCAACGGTATGGGGACGGTAAGAACCGCAGCAACATTCGTAAATCAACAAGTTTTTCTTTCACAGAGCTACAATGTGCTGTTTACATATAAAATGTTACCTTCCACAATTAGTTTCAAACATTAACTATAAATCAAATAGTGATTAAATGAAACTTACAATCGAGCGATATTATTGCCAAGGGTGGTCCTATCAAAAGTTCATCAAGACTGCTCAATGCAGTGTTTTATAAACAAACTCGATTTCAATTGTGTACTTATTCGCGTGGCATTGCACAGGTAGCTTCCGAGAAAAATAAGGTTTGAAACGCTGCAGTGTTTTGACATGTTACAATTTCATGTCTCATTCTTTGTAAATTTCGGCATAAATCGTTTGTGACAAATATACGCTTTTCAAGTTTGAATAAAACTCATGGGAAGGTTCCTAAACAGAAACTGCGTTTCAGAGATGCAATCAGGAGGCCTCACCAGGTAATTTCCCATAGATTTTCACAAAAATAAAAAAGCTAAATTCTATTTTCATAGGTTTATTCCTGATATTTCTGGAGGATATGTCACCCTCCCATTTTTCGACCAATGGCTTAGCCTTTTGCTAGTATGTACATTCTACAAATCGAATACAATATATGGCATAATTTACTTGGCGCCGCGTCTGGTGCGAACGCTGCCAGTGAGAATCTTCAGTAAACACTCCCAAACTTGCTGAAGAACTGAATGCGTTTGGGCACAAGTGTTTACTTGCATCTGCGCTTGCGTACCATAACGTTTTCAGGCCTTATGTTTGAGGGCAGCACATTCACAAACACACATGTATAGCAGTTCTGACCCGGTTCACATTGTTTCCAGCTACTGTCCGCTACCGTATATGCAAGTTACCCGCTTAGATTGCGCAGCGAACTGCAACTGGTACACAAACCCGCACACGTTTTTACGACACGGTGGTAGAACCATACAGAGCAGCAACAGGTCTACACAAAAGCAACCAGTTCGGTTTCAACGCATCACCGTAAAACAGGTGAGTTCACAAACCGTAGGAACAAATTTGCGTTGTTTCTTGATATTACTGCGTCACGAGACATTGCCAGCCTCGGTTTCATCCGAACGCAGCCAAAGCGAAGTATCGCCAGAACATCAACTATCGCATTAAACTGTGCGAGGCTTGTAACATTTCAGCACGAACACAAAACTGTTTCGGAACAGTTTTAATGAAACGGCGTCAAGTAAGCAACAAACAGCGATGAAAATAAGGAACGAAAGGATGTGTTCAAATGCAAGGCTATGCTTATTCTACGACGCAACTTCAATTTAGCGATGAACCAGTTGTCAATGCTGCAGCCAGTGCCACACATAGCTTCGAACGTGAATTTTTTAAACAGTAATAACGCTACACGCACCAGGTGCCTAAAATTTGAAGTAAGCACAAGCCCACTAACAGTCCATCTTGTTACTTCACAAATAAGACAACTCTTGTCGCAACCGTTCATTGGCCGGAGAGAGGTACCGCAAGCCATTTCATGGCCCAGAGCGGATGGTCAGGTCACTGCTGTCGCCCAAGTTACCGCAGTTTGATCGCCTCCCACTAGAAGCGCGCTCTACAATAAAATTTGCCAAGCTTACCGCTGGGCGAGCACATGACCAGGGAAGACCTGCGCTTCTGCTTCATTTTCTATTCTGCGACTCCACGACGCTTGACGCAGAGTTTCACGCAAAGAAAACAACAAAAACAACAAAAAATACAATGAGAACTAGGAAAATTTTAACCATAAGCCAACGATTGGACGTAATTCCCTGGAAGTATTTTAGTATTTCGCCATGAGCCATTTCGATGTTCAGTTCGCTTTCTTCCATGTTAGAATCAATTCTGTAAGTAAATGGAGGTTTTCATGATTATCACGTGCTTTTAACAAGCAAAATGGACAATAAGTTTCAGGTAGCTTTCCCTTAACCGTATGTTTAGGACTATTTTCTTGAGATTACACGGTTGGAAAAAAATATTTTGAAACTTATCGTCTAAGATCGTGCTCTGCACACCAGAGTTCAAGCTTGACTCTCCCAAGGTGTTTGTCTGTAAACGCAACCGTGAAATAGCGCAGCATTAAACCTGTAAACCTGACACTTTAAAGGCCGCAGTTGTGAAAATGTAGATATCGTTCTGATTCGGATGGAAAACAAAGATGAAATTCGTCAACCCTTTCATATTGCATTATGACAGCTAGCAAGTGACACTTTTTCGCTTCATTCAATGGCAACGTTTGTCGTGCATACAAGTCTTATCATTCACCCCTCCCCAGTCATTCAAACGTCCCACTTCAGTTTAAACGCACAATTTCTTATATAAATTTCCAGGTGTATCTGGAAGAAGTTCGACATAAGTAACATATCAACCAATTAAAAGCCGATACTTCGTTGTAATGATCGTAAAATTGCGCTTTGTGAACGTTGAGCAGGATCGAAAATCGTTAGTTGCTGGTTTCTTTGTATATTTTTCACACTAGCCATGACTAATCAGATAAGGTAAATTAGTAAATATTCCTGGTTCAACGTCAAAAGTGGGCAAAGACATTTTTCTACTCCGCTCTACGTTTCTAACACTTGATCAGGACCGTTTACCTCATTTCTTACATTTAATTAATAATAATTCATGTAAGCACGCACGTTTTTCACGTGAAACATTGCGCCTATTATTGAGTATTGCAGTTTGCTCTTCTGCATTTATTGCTCTACGAAAACTAACGATAGGATCAAACAGAGACCTCCAGCAGATTTTTTTGGCTCACATAGAGTTGTTTTCGAATTGCGTTATATTTCTAACAACGTCTCACCGCAAAACTTGCTCTTCTTGTTCCTTCACCATGGTGGCGAGCTGCTGGAAGATACTGCCTAGTTCAACTATAGTCGATTCTATCGTTTCCATCGTGTTCGCTCTTTCGCTTATGTACGCGTCCTGCTGCTCGACAAGCTGCATAGTGGTTTGGTCTCCGGAAGCGCCGCCATCCATGGATATCGCAACAGAACCGCTTCGGCCTAATCCCGAACGCTGTTCGTCCATGAGGAGAACTGACCCAGCTACGGACGTAAAGGGTTCACTTGCGGTACATCGTCAGAAATACAGCATTTGAACGAGCAAAGCACACATATTTTTGCAGATTACAGCTAGACGACCGATAAACGTACTGCGTATTACATCACGTAGCTTTTTGCTTCGAACACGTTATGTCTGAAGTGCTTGCTAACAGCGTTCCAGCAAAAGCTGATTACTTCCGAAAAAAGTGCATTGAAATTGTCTACAAATGGCAAAAAACAATGCAATTGTCGTTGAATTTCTTTAATAAGCAACATTAAAAGGCAGGCAATATTTATCCCAAACAAAGCAGACTTTTCCGCTCTACAACAACCTTCTTACATTTCCGCTCTGCAACAACCAATAATCTGGCACTACATCTTTCGTTGAGTTGCTTGAAGGTTGTGACAGTAAAACAAACTTACTATTTCCTTGTGTGGCTGACACCGGCATAGATGCGGAGAGGTTCGTGCTGCTGAAATGGTCTTTTCTGATCTTCTGCTGCTTCATGTTTTCACGCCGAACTTCCAATACTGACTTGAAGTTTTCTGACATATGAGCTAGTTTCGACTGCCGCAAAAAACGTACGAAGGTTTTTTAACTGTCAAGCACTTCATAAAGCACCAATGAATAAGCAGTGCGATACAGCATCAAAAGAGCCTGCGGTGCTGGACAGCATGTCTTTATAGCATACCTGGAGTTTGTAAAAGGCTGGCGAAAAGGAATGAATGGTTCTGGTCGTTTCACCAAACGCTTCTGTACTGAATAACCCAGACCAATTGGTTATCTTGACTCAAAGACTATTAAAAATGCCGCAGTTACTTGGCTATAAACCGTATATAGGCACTTTTGTAAAACGTATATTTTAGTTATCTCTCGCTAACGCTTAATACACAAAAAAGTTGATCACTTTAAGGTTCATAAAATGACATACATTCATCAACTTTTCGAAAAAATGAAAACTTCTTGAATATATGTACAGACCATTGCAACTCGAAACGAACAGTCTCAACTTCTAACAGGCATTTTTTGGTTTTAATCATGCAGGTTTAAATCACACTGATTTTCTTAGACACTAAATTAAACAACTTGAAGCATTACTCTTCGCAGAATTAAAAAAAACTAAAAGCAACTGCAAAATGCTTTGCAGCTGGGTTTTCATTTTCACTGAGACATTTCAGTCATTTGCCCATAACATTATTAAAACTTGCCAGAGCAGTATTCTCTAGTCCATATATATTTTTGGACATTGTGACGGAAATGACTTAATTTTTGTCAGTCATTTCAAAAAAATAAAAAATTTCGTCTATAACCAATAACAAACCTAGCTTCGCAGACATAACTTTGCAAACACGGAATTTTCAGCGTTAAAATCTCAAACGCTGCTTTTAAGAAGCAAATCCACACTAAGCCACTTGACATTTTATATTTGCAAACATAATGTCGAAAGGAAAACAAGAGTTTAAAGCAATACAAGCATGACATCTATAATTACCCTTAAAGTCTTCACGACCGATGTGGAATGCTTTTGGGCATCTTTTCTTGAATTGCTCTGAATCGCACTCCTGCTCTCTTCAAGCACTTGAATTTTTCGTTTCAAGGATGTTATGTCTTTTTTGATAATATAAGTCAATTCCTGGATTTCCACAGGCCTATCGTCGAACAGTGTCCGCTTCTTGCATACTACACAAAATCAGGTTCAAATATGTAAACAAAACCGGGGTCACATTTGACCTTATCAAGACATGGATCAGCTACACCAGGCCTCATTGCTATTAGTACAAATCACAGAACTACTACATAACTGCCAAGTGAAGAAACTCACACAAAGTTAGTTTTTCAAGTTTTTCGTATGTTCTTGCTAAATCTTGTCCAATTTGTCTGCAACAACACATATAGAGTTGGTTGTAAGTGTGTTTGACAAAGATCACAAAACATAGTCTCGTATCATACTTTGCAGATCTGGAGAACTCTGTTCTTTGTCTCAAAGATGTTTTTGAACTTTGTTGAGGCACCTTTCCATTGGACTGCAAAACAGATATATATTGAAACATACAGCAGTCACACTGATGCGAAATTCGAGAATGATAATAACTTCATCACGCCTATGATTTCATCTGTGAGGCTAGAGCTTCTGAGACTTTTTTGCACTGACATTACATAAAGAGATAAATTTAGCAAGTACAAGTTTCTCAGAACAGAATGCTATGAACCTGAAATAATTTGTATCATTGGCAACATAAACCTTCTTCCTATTTCCACTCAACCATCTGAGAGATGCAAAAGCAGCAGCAGCAACTAACTATGAGTTCTACACCATTTCTTATGAGCACACATAAGCTATGAAGACAGCTCTTAACTAGGGGTGTAGTGGGTAAACAGAGATGTCAATCAATCAAGCAGCAAGTTGTTGATGACATATATTTTCACTCAGCTTGTTGCCAGCAGGATTCTTTCAAACTTCATTTGTGTGATTATTATCAACTTCTTCGCAAAAAGCAGTAAGAACCAATGTGCTTTCATAAACTAAAAATGTTGTTATAAGTACCAACTAAATTTATGGCTGTCCTTGATCATTGCACTTGAATAAAACCAAGTGCAGAATTCCTGCAGTTTGCTTCCATTAATTGAGGGACACTTTATCATAAGACCTTGCAATTTCCATTGCAAAATCCCATGTTTGTGTATAGTATGTATACACAGGGTTTAAGGTGTTTTAGGCACTCGGGTCCCTAGAATCAGAGAAAATTATCAAGGGAAATATCTCAATGAAAATTTTTCAGGTCCCTGCGGGTACCAAACATTTTCCTTTAAAAACCCTGGTATACAAACTTCTAAACAACACATTTGTGATGTGGCTACACATGGCTACAGTGAGATTATCAGCAGAACTCAGACCCTTTCCAAAATCCAGCAGGCAGCAACTCACCAGGATGTCTTAGCATAGTGCAGACATGTTAACATAATAATGTCCACAAGATTGGCTGAATTTAAAAAATGGCTGAATTTAGAATTGCAATACTTTATGTACATATTGGCCAAATTCAATACTTTTTTAAAGTCTTGAACACCTATTTCACTACTCAATACTTTTTCAATATTTTCCATACCACCACATGAGAGCCCTGCACTGTAACGATTAAGAAGACTGCAGCTGTTTTTCTTTTTTTTTTGAGAAAGACCATGCATATGGTTCTGCATTAAATACCTATTGGTCGACAGTCACATTGATTTCTCAGGTGGCCAACAGAGCTTGACAATGGCATATATGACAGCAAACACACATTGTGACTAAAAAGTAACTCCCGTGCTTTAACCACTTTCATCATTACAGTTGGTGCTATCATTCATGGCTCTTAGTTTAAACATGGGGTTTTTGAGGAATCTGCCTGCCATGTTCTGCTTTCATAGCTTGCAATGATTTGAACTTGCATATATCCACATTCCAACAATGAGTCTTCATAAAGGCGATGCAGTTGAATTATTTTTTTCTTATTTTTATAAATTAATTTGCTGATTGACTCGACCATGACCTCTGTGGAGACTTATTGTACAACTGCTGCTCTTAACTTTTTAATAAGCCCTCCATAACTCTGAAGACCCTGTAAACAAATCTGTGCAGAATTCTCACAAATGCAGCCAGTTCAGCTATTGCCAACAGTTGCTTAGGGATTGCTGGAAAACATACACAAAATAGGTGTTAAGCAAACGACCGTTACTTCCAGATGAAATTCAACATTGGAACAACAACTTACATTTATCCTGACCAGAATTCAAAATGAAATAGGTAATTCAACACATTTTTAGCATTTAGAATAGCATACTTCTTGCAATTTCTCTCTAATCTTACATTTATGCAGGGTGAAAAAATAGGTACATATATACAATGAACCAAAACACCCACATACATCGACAAAATTCAAATAAGCATTGATGCAGGCATACACTTGTCAACCTGTATGTCAAAACAAATTAGGCCCCGATGATCAGATCAACTTCATTTATATTCTCATTAATTTGTACCCATCTAAATCAAGCAACATGTATAGGGTTGCATACATCTGGTAAACATGTTTATTTACATAAGTTCCACCTAACAGTTGCACAAACATCAAACTGTTCCCATTCAGTTGGCATATCATTTGCTCTCACACAGCATCATGGAAGCTAGTCACTGTTTATCATCACAGCAATATGTTCATGGACACTGGATTACAAGGTGTGTAACTTTATTAACACATACAACACTTAAAACTCACTAAATAGTTATTCATAAACTTACCTGTCGGGATTTTAGGGACTTGAAAACAGATTGAAATTCAATAGTACGATCACGACTTGCAATGCTCATGGTGATGGTGAGATCCTCACTAGAATCACTCAAATTATCCTCTGAGTCAAGGTCTTTCCTTGATAATAATGGTGAATGCCTTTGGGAGACAGTCCACGCACCTTGGAAGCATTGCATTCTGTTGCTAAATTACATTTTTTATATGGTGCAAGTTAATAATTTTACTTATATCTTACCAGATTTATTTGCTTGTGCTTGTGATGTAAAACGATGCCGTGCAGCCATTGGAAGACATTTGTATACTATTCTTAATGTTCTTAAGCCTGCACAAACATTGTTGTTAATAAATCTATAAAAAATGAGATCAGTTCTTACCCTATTACTGTGCTAATGGCAAGCAGAAAACTGAATGAGAATGTTTTTTTGTCAAGAATGCAAGACAAACCGAATTGTACAACCCATGGCTGCTTTTAATATTTTAACTCAATAGTAGAGCTTAACCAATAAGACTTTTTAGGAATGATACTGATATTTTTTAATTGCAAATGATCAATCCCAATATTGATATTTTTGAATTACTCAAACCACAATTCGATGGCATTATACTGCATTCTAAACTAACTCACAAGAAAATGACAATAGCTCACAATTTGAAGAAATATACACATTTGTTTGCATTTCTGCAAAACAAAATGTAACAGTTTTGAATTACAATAAAGAACCATATACCACTACATTCCATGGAGACATGGGTCACATAATAGTCAAATAAAACAGCATAAGCCATGGTTTGTAGCTGTCACACACCTGCTTACTATGCAAAAACTCATTGTGAGTTGAGTATATGCTACTTCATAAATCAGCATATTTCATGGACAGTTACATACATTAGACACTAATTCAAGTTGTCGACAAGGTTCTAAGGAACAGGATGAAGAATTAGCTTGGAGATGGACTAACAAACTCATCTTCCAAACACTAAATCCAACAGCATAGTATTGTTCATGAGCAAATGTTGCCAATACATCTACTGGCAGAATTTTGCTGATGTAACATACCAGCATCATCAATATATCAGTACAACAGTAGATCAGTTAAGCTCTAGTCAATAGTACAAGAGAAGGGCATACCAGGTTGGGGAAAAATTAAATGTAGCCCTAGTTTATTGCTAGCGTTGTCAATACATAGCAAATCTCTAGGGGTCACTAGTTTGACTTACTCACATTTTTAGGCAGTAATAAATATAATATACTTAGCTAATAATGTCTCAAAAAGTTCAACATAATATGGTACATCCTTTTCAAAAAATTGTTTTCAGCAAGTTCCTGTTGTTTTGTTTATTTCTCATACATTTTTGTTCACTTTCGGCTGGACATTATTTTGCACTTCATCAAAGACCGCAAGGTGAAAATGATTGCAATAAACTTTTTTGATTTCCAAATATTTCTAGCATTTTATGGACGCCATCCATTTGGGCCATGGGAAGCTAGAAAAAAGGACCAATATGGCCACTGCACAAATTTTTTTAATTTGAAATTGAGCTTAATCTTTCTTTTAACACTTTGACGTCCAGGTTAATTCAAGCGGTTCACAAAAAAACAGCTGGATCACACGTGGCTTTGTGCAGGAATCTCTCCGCTCCTGTATGGGTTATGGACCTGGTCGAAGTGTCAAAAGGTGCGGCTAGTCTTTAGTTTGCACTTGAAAAAGAATTTTTTGTTGGGGAGTGCGGTTTGTTGTGAGTGACGTCATAAGTGGAAGACTTTTTGGCCACCTTGGCCAACTTCACCTGGCTCTGGGCGCATACCGTTAGATGGTAGTATTTCGCTGGTTTTTATTGGAAACTAGGCTACAATCCGAGTCTTTTGATACTTTGGGTGACCTGCTGGGGTTTCGGGTTCAAAAGTTATGATCTAAGTTAGCAAAATTTTTTGACTAATCAGTTTTAAATAATTTGTTTATTTTAGATCATAAGGTCATAAAAAAATTAAATAATTTGTTTATTTTAGATCATAAGTTTTGAACCAGAAACGCTAGAAAGTTGATCAAAGGCTTAAAAGACTCGGACTCGATCCTAGTTTCCAAAGAAAACTTCAGTGAAATACTTTGGCCTAGCGGTTGGGCCCTAGGCCAGGCAACAAGAGCCAAAATGACCCAAAAACTACTTCACTTATGAAGTCACTCACAAAAAACTGCAACCCCCAACCAAAAAATTTTTTTTTTGAGTGCAATCTAGAAG